>ENA-OWPF01000165-OWPF01000165.1-human-gut-metagenome-genome-assembly--contig:-NODE-165-length-81923-cov-26.958567_pt1 | contig 81923 bp, 121 predicted proteins | sample MGYA00248261_ERZ651840 | MGnify/ENA primary metagenome ERZ651840 (study PRJEB26924, sample SAMEA4378268) | human gut metagenome | biome: human gut; feature: human-associated habitat; material: faeces... | reverse complement strand
CCACTAAGCCCATCATATCCAAGTTTCTTTATTTCTAAAACAACAAATGCAATATTTACCCTATATTGTAGGGTTTTATCCCATTTGTGAGTAGGATTTTTTCTGCACTCAACGAATCCTTTATCTATTAGATTTTGAATATATCTCCTAATTGTGACTTCTGACATGTTCAACATACATTCCTCTGCCATTTCTGATGCTTTTTTGTAAATCCATCCGTTCTGCATTTCTATATTTATACAAACACCATCATTCTCACATCTTTGCTTTTCTTCGACAATAAATTTATCAAAATCTTTAACTTTCTCCTCCCAGTATATAAATTGCCCTAATATTATTGCTTCTATCGTATCTTTTGTTAAAGCGTATAATTCTTCCTTTATGACAACCCTTTTTAACTTCTTTACTTCCATAGCTTAGTCCTCCAAAAAAGATAAATTACCGTTTACTGCTGTGATATACATATTATTCAACGAATCGTTATTTGCCAACATTTCATTAAACTTCATTTTCATAAGGTTAAGATTATCAAGAGAACCTTCCTCATGGTAATAATCTAAACTTATATTTGGGTTGTCATTTATTAAGCCATACAAACAATAAAATAACGAAGTAGAATCATAATTATCTTCACTGAAAAAATCTTCTACCGTTTGAACATTCCGGTTTATATCTTCAAATTGAAAGTGATAAATAACACATTCTGAAAATCCAATACCTGAATCTACCATAAGTGTAGAAAAACTTCTTTCTCTATAATTTATAAAGAAAACTATTCCGTAGTTATCATAATCGCTATGTTCATAATAAACTACATCACCTATCTTAATTGGAGCATTATATACTTCATTACCGTTTTCGTGAACCCATGAATGGCAATCTTCACAAAGGGTAATTAAAGCACTGTCGCCATATTCCCACGGAAGATGATTATTAAGATAATATTTGTGATGTACATGAAGTGATTTTTCTGTGTCGCCACACAACTGACAAGTGAATCTGTCACGTGTTAGAATTTCTGTTTTCCTCTTTTGCCAACGAGGGTCTTTTAGCATTTCTGCGTAGGTTAACTTTTCTTTTTTCATACTTGTTCCTTATTTATTTCCTGTTCCTTTAAAATAAATAGTGCGGAAGGGGAAGGAACAAGATAAACCCCTCATTCGTGGGTTAATTACTCCCACTACCGCACTACTTTAAACATTACCGCAAATATAATGAATATTTTTGAGAAATCAAACATCTATATCGAATTGTTTTTCATCCCTTTTATCCATTTTATCAATGATTGATGAAGCTACTTCAATGCCATATCTTTCACCGTCTTTTATCGGCAACCAATTATAGTAAACTCCGCTATTTTCGTGATAAACAGGTATTCCATAATCAGATAAAACCTTTCCGTCAAGTCCTTTGAACTTTTCTTTCCATTGCTTTACAAATTTCTTTCCGGCTTTACTTCAATATTAAAGAAACGCTTCAAGTATTCTTTGGCTTTAGGTTCTTTACTTTCTTTAAGTGCATCAATGAGTGTTTGTTTTTCTTCTTCGGTAGCTTTTCTTATCCATTCTCCCGAAGTAGTATAACTGTCATACTTTATAACCCCATCTGTATTGCTATTGCTTTTTGTTATTAAGATTACATAGTCACTTGTACGTACACCATAAGCAGAAGTATTTACAGATTTTATAATACTTATCCAACTACTGCTTTCGTTATGTTCTTCCCATCCGCACGCTACAATATCCCCATCCTTAAAAGTCAGGGATTCGGGGATTTCTAGCATGAGGTCTAAGCAATCCTCACTGAAATATCCATACACGTTATATCGGCCTTTTTTGGAGTAAGGAATAGGCAATTCTTGTCTTCCTTTATTAATTAATGCTAATATGGGATAATCACCTGACATTGATTTGTAGTCCCAGCAAACTATCCTAGCTTCATCTCCACCTCTTGTGACAATTCTACCTTCTTTATTTCCATTACTAATTCGTTTTGCTAATTCTACCTCAAACGGTACTTTTACTAATTTCTGTTCCATAATCATACAAAGTTTAAATGTTTAAATTAATTTTCAATAAAAATGACGGTTTAACCATCCAACCGACAAGGATTTGTTATTAACAAAGCAATTCTACACTGCAAATATAGGTATTTATAAAGTAAAAACAAATAAAATACCAAAATATTTTTAATCGTTCAGAAGCATAGGCATCAGAAGCAACAGTTTATGACTGTTTTCATCATCTTCCTTGAACAATCCCGCCCTTGAAGATTCGGAAAGCTCAATATTTACGTATTCCGTGCCTATACAACCCAATACTGCAAGCAATTTCTCTGCATGGAAGCCGATAACAATGCTTCCGTTAGCCTCAACAAGCATATTTTCAACAGATTTGATGTTGAAATCCAAATCCTGCGCACTGACTTCCAAGTTCATGCCTGAAATATTCAGTTTGACAAGACAAGTAGTCTGACTTGCACCAAGTTTGCATCTGTTAATTGCATCAACAAAGTCTTTTTTCAACAATTTTGCGTTTATAGGATTGTTTTTCGGGAAAACGGACTTGAAATTTGGATATTTTGATTCAATGGTTCTCACCAAAACAGAACAATCGTCCGAAGAAAACTTGATATTGTTACTTCCAATGCTCACCTTGACAATATCAGAGTCCTTACATACGTCACATACGGCTTTAAATGCTCCCTTGTTAAGCATAAAGTTGAAATCTTCAAGTTCCGAACTTACAAAATCCGTAAACATGTAGTGACCGTCAGAAGAACATACTCCCAATTCTCCCTTGTCGCAATAGAAATAGATAGCCCCCATTACTGGACGTAACTCATCATTGCCAACAAATACCTGACCGTCTACAATCCAGTTGTTCAGCAAAGCACTATCCATGCTGATATATACCGCATTTTCATCAGGCTGCATCGAAGGAAATTCAGAAGCATCAGAAAGAGGCAAACTTACACTTCCCTTATCATGCTTGACCTCCAAATTCTTGACCTCATCGTCAACCACCAAGTCTATAAATTCACTCTTTATAAGCTTCACGTAAGACAGAAGGCTTTTATAACCTGCACAGAATGAAACCTCACCGTCCGATTCTACACCGAATATACGCTTGCTGATAGCATTTTCATTGTCAGAAGAAACAATTACCATGCTTCCGTTCTTAACCTTAATCTTTACACAATCCAAAATAGGCAAAAACTTTGTTCTGCCAGCAAAAGAGCCTCCTACTAAAAGACCTTTTACAAATTCCGACTTATTAACTCTGATATTCATTTCTTTTCGTTATCTAAATAATGTACAACAATTTTCTTTCCCAATATAGGACAATCCTGAACAACGTATTCAACCTTTGAAACAGGCTGATACTTTCCTTTCCTTAATCTTCTTTGCCTCATCCAATTCAAGCATTACAAAGTTAAAAATTCCAATCTTGACACCTCTTACTTCGCCTTTGTCAATCCATTTGTAGACTGCCGTCAAGGAAACTCCCTTGTAGTCGGCATACTCTCTTACACTAACCAGTCTTTCTGTTTCTACTACCATATATTTTATTCTTCTGTATCCTCCACTTTTACAAAGATTACACCAGTTTTATCATTTCGACTTATATCGCATTTACCTACAAATGCTTCAGCAAAATCGTCACACATCGGGAAATTCTCGTTCCAGAAAAAACATCCTACACACGATGTAGGCTTTTTAGATGGTTCAACTCTCAGCTTCACAAGCCCGCACTGAAATGTTTCTCCGACATTAAATTCTTTCTTTGCCATAATTATTCCTATAACGAATCATCAAAAACATTCCCAATAACTTCACACTGACTATTTAACAGCATAGGTCTGCGCTTAGTTGAACTCCCGTTATGATACCCTACAATAAACGCACCACATTCAAACTTTACATCCATAGGCGTTTTCTTTCCGTGATAATCTTTCTGTAATACGATGTCACCTTCATAAATCTCTTTACCGTTCTTGTCGTACAATCCGGTGAACTGACCGATAGTGTCAGGTTGTACATAATCTTCTTCTGTGTCGGTATATCCGTCATATTCAAACTTATTTGCAGGAGCTATTACAAATATTCTTTTAGTTTCGCCCCAAACTTCACGCAAATAGCCGTACATCCAATCGTTTAAATCTACTCGTTTCGCTCTGAATTTGATTTCTCTTTCCATAATCTTTCGTTTTAATTTAACACCACAAATTTAAGTATAAAGTTTCAAATCTACAACTAAATTATAATAATTTTAGATAAACGCAATTTATGAACTTTCTCCGACTAATCTATACAAGTTATCATTCAAACAAAGAAAATCGAAAAATCACGCTTATCTAACAGTAAATTTAAGAAATTAAGCCTTATAATCTATATCAAACTGCTTCTTCATAACCTTTTTCAAGGAATCTATGTCAGAACAGCACCAAGAATTGCATCCGAAGTTCTCATTTGACGGATAAGCCTCAACCATGTCATAGCCACCTGTATCGTATGGATGAGGAGGAACTAACTTCAGTCTGAATACTTCATAATAGACATCGTGGTATTCCAAACATTCGCATCTGTACAAAATATAAACATCGTTCTTCTCAATCTGAGTGTACTTTACACCCTTCTTTACAAACTCTTTCTCTAATTCCCGGATTTTCATAACAACTTGTTTTTATCGTTAAACTTCTTCAATTCATTCAAAATATCCATCAACAATGCTAAAATAAAAAATGAAATGCAGTGTAAAATGTATCTTTCATCAATACCAAAAATAAACGAAACAAGGTTTGTAATGGAAGTGCCATATAAAATAGCACTAAATACACATATTAAAAACTTCAAAAACTCTTCCATATTAAAACAAACTTAGCTGACTTATTTCTTGCTTCTTTCCTAAAATAAAGTCACATATAAAGTTACGTGCATAGTCGGGAGAAATCATACTGCGCTCTTCACTGCATATTCCGGCTTTTACACCACTCTTACATTTCCCTATTGTCTTTTTTTTCTTTATCATTCTGATAAGATTTTCCATAAGTAGGAACACAATTGAAAAACCAGTATGCTGTAGGTTTTTTAAAGTAATCTCCTCTTTGCATCCTGTCTTTATCTATAAAAGTAGGTTTCTTTACAAAGTTTTGCGTAAACAACAAATATTGAGGTGCTGTAGCCGGATTCTCTATAATTAATCGTAAGCCTCTAATCTCCGCTATACCACATAATTTATACAATAAAACCAAAAATTTCTCTCTGTTTTTTATCCTTTCAAGTACAATGTCGTATGACTTCTTTAAACTTTTTCCACGAAGATTTGTGGAGTCAAAACTATAATACGGCATTTGTAAGGATTCAAAATATATACAAGGAAAGAACGCCAAAATCAAATCGTCACTTGCAATATTGTCAAAAACACTCGGCTTTTCATCATAGGCATTCTCAATCTCCGCAAACAAGTCTATAACATAGTCTGTCTGCCCGAAGTTGTTCTGAATATCGTAGTCGTATGCTTCATACCCCAATTTTATGAACTCGTTCTTAAACGTACCGCTCTGTTCAAAGAAACAATGTACCTTTCCTTTTATCTCCATAGGCTAATTAATTTTAGTGAAACGTAAATTTTCAATTTTTAGAGGCTAAGACTATAACTTGTACCAATTTCAAAAGAAAATCGGAAAAATCGGCTTATAAGAAAGCAAATTTTAGAAGTATAGCCTTATTCTTGATGCAAAGATAGGGAGAAAATTGATAAAATCAATGTTTATAGGGTAAATTTTGGGAAAAAAATTTTTTCAGAATCTATATTTTTAGAATTTATAGGAAAAGTGTATATTTTTTTATAATAAAAATTTTCGGATTCCCTAACTCCCGCTCTGAGGGTAAAAATCAGCACCCGCCCCGCTAGGGGGTATCTTTCGGGTACGATTCAAGGGTACAAAGGAATACCCCGTCTAAACATGTTTATTTGCGCTAGATTCAACGAACGCAAACAAAGTGATACAATATATCAGCACGAAGAAAGAACACGTCTAACATTGGCTGCAAATGAACAAAACGAACGTATCGTTTGCTTGCAGATATTTCCAATGGAAAGTAATTTGTCAGCATAAAGATTCAAGCCTGATAAAAGCTTACGCAAGAAATATTTTCCAATAGAAAACGCTTGTGTAAAGAAAATTCGCAAAGTTCCGAATCATTATTCATTTGCCGTTCTCCGTCCGTTTGTATTTATTAAGTATTAAGTATTAATACAAGTATTCTATTTTTATACTTTTATAAATTATTTATTATTGATATATTTTACTTTTTGTATTCATTACAATTTTATACTTTACTCATTTCTTATTTAATTTCACAAACAACGTTTTATATAAGCAAGCAATAAATATATTACTGTATACTTTTTATATATTCCTATTTTTGTAAACTTGTAATAATTACAACTTTGTTTTTATATTTATTTTAGTTGTTTATACAATAGTCAAATATTTGACTAATACCCCTTTATTCGTAATAATACAAACAATATATATATAAAGAATATTCCTACATACATACATACATACTTATTATACTAATATAATATACTATTACATTACATTCCACAGTATATTATACAAGTCCTCTTTAAATAAATGTTAAAAACACATATTCCTGAGAAATATTATACAAATATATTTGTAGATTAAAATATTATTCGTATCTTTGTAGTGTAATCAAAAAGGCAATAATAAACCTTAATATTACAAGTAGTTCTTTCTGATACTGACAAAAAGTTTGAAAATAATTGCAAATATATTTGCAAGTTTCAAATAAAAGTCTTACCTTTGTATCAGACAAGAAAACAGATAGTTCTTTAAATATTGATTAGTTATATACCTCATAAATATAAATAAGTCTTTCTTTTATATGGTATTTCTTCAATATCTATAATATCAGGAAAGCGTTATATTCATAAGTGTGAACCTTTCAACCTATATTACAGAACTTACTTTATAGTTCTTTGAATTATTGACAAAATTGTAAAATTAGTGTAGGCACTAATAAACTCGATAAAGCAACAGAGAGAGAAACGAATCGAAAGAAAACAGTTTAGACGGCTTTCTATTGCTTGTTTAATGCAGCCTGTTAGGCGGTTACAAGCCCGTGAAAATGCAGAGTAAACAAAAGAGTATTCACAATTAAATATTAGTCTTATGAAAGATATGGTAAAAGCAGTTCTTTGTGAACTTTCGGAAAAACAGATTAAAAGAATAAAGAACACAAGTAAAGAGTATGTATTGTAAAGACTTTTACCCAAAAAGGTGGTTTTACTGAAATTAAAGAGAACGGAAAAAGTTTTCTTGTGTGCTCTGTTGCTTTGCCTGAATCTGCTTTTAAGCTATTGTATTCAAGCGCAAAAATAAAGTCTATTGCACTATACAGTGACGGCGCATTTTTGGTTTTAAAGTTCTTTACAACTAAAGAAAGAATCAACAAATAAAGAAAGTTACTAACAATTAACAATATTATATTATGGAAAGATACGATTATTATTCAGCAGTCAAAGAAGATGTTAAAAATGTAGTTGTTAACGAATATAACTATATCGAAGAGTTGAAAAATGATAGAGAAGAGTTCGAACAAAGATTATACGACGAACTTTGGGTAAATGATTCGGTAACGGGCAACGCTTCAGGCAGCTATACTTTTAACGCGTGGCAAGCGGAAGAAAATATTTGTCACAACATGGATTTATTAAAAGAAGCTTGTAACGAGTTCAACACAGATTTAGCAGATATTATTGAAAGTGCGGAAAGTTGTGACGTCACAATACGATGCTATCTGCTGAATCAATCTATTTCCGAAATATTGGATGAACTGGAAGAAGAACTACCTGAAGACGAAGAAGAAGACTAACAAACATTTAGCGCACAAAGATAGGCTTTTTAACCTGATTCAATTTATCAGGGTGCGCACAATTTTTTAACTTACAAAATTATTGACTTATGAAAGCTACAAAAATCACTAAAAAGGAATTTATTTCTTTGTTGACATCGAAAGAATCAGCTTTAATCGGTGCATGTTTTTCAGGACATGAACTTCACACTAAAGCCAGTGAAGCTATCGAAATATTTAAGCCTGATTTTTCGCAAATGGAATTTAGAAAAGTCACAAAAGTACAGACAAATGCGCTGAGGTTCTCTAATGATTCATGGTTATACTTTGACCAAAAAGGGGAAAAGTCATACTATAGATTAACTGAAAATGTGATATATATGTATGAAATATCCCCCGATGCAGACGGAGAAAGTGTTCATAATATTATTGTGTACTACTTAAGATAATATGCACTTTGAAGCGGATGCAAACTATTTAAGAGAATGCACGAAAAAAGCCAAAGGATATAATATTTCAGGCTTAAATGCTTTTCTGATAAATAGATGATATGAACCTGAATACAAGGCTAAAATAATTTATAAATAACCTAAAAAAATACTATTATGAAAGATTTATATCAGATTAAACTAGAAGCTACAAATATATTATTAAATGAAAAAGCATCTAAAAAATATAATTTGCTAACAAGAAAAGAAGCATACAAAAGTATTCAAGACGGTTTTTGCGTTTGGGCTTTAAAGAAGAACGCAAACAATAACTATATTAAAGTTATGGAAAATTGGGCAAATAATAAACTGTTATATGTGCAAAAATACGGTTTGTATGCTGATAAACTAAATTTTGAAAACTTTAATTTCAACGTGAACAGATTGCAAGAACATAACGAAAGAATATACTTTATTATTGCAATATCTTATAAAGCTATCGAAAAAAAGGCTGAAGAAATAGCAAAAGCAAATAATATTGATTATACGCCTTATAAGATTTATTAATAATACAAACAACTATCAAAGGAGTGAGAAAATTTGGTATATATGCAGGTAGTAATAGTATAACCGCTAAATATATATGGATAAAACCTATTAATAAGTAAATAACCATGTTTGAACTCGAAAGCAAAGAACTAAAGCCGATTGAATTAATTATGAATCTTTTCACGGCAAATAAGATACATTTATCTATTGTTACGACTGAGAAAATGAAGTTTATTCAATCCAATACGATGAAATAGATAACGAAAAAGTCTTAGAAGAACTTGAAAGCATAGCAATAAAGTCTAACTTATAAATGTGAAGTATATGGAAATTATAATTATATCCGAATTGAAAAACGTTGCACCTAGATTCACGGCTGCAATTTGGCGCAAATATCAGGTTAACGAAACGTTTGCAACCGCAAATAAAGCAAAGATGTTTCACAACCTTAGAAATTGTCACTACAAATACATAAAGTACGATTCTTTAGGCAATGAAATAACGGTACGTGAAATTAACAACGCAAAGTTGAATTTATACGGAAACAGAGTGTAACAATATAGCCCGCAAAGGTTTGAAACCTTCCCGTCAGTGTGAGGTCTGAAAGCGGGCACGAACTTTTTATTATTGAATTATGTTAGCAACAGACAAACAAATTAGCTATTTGAATAGTTTAACCAAAAAGGTAAACTACATTTATTCAGTTTTCCCTGAATGTGGTATAAGTGAAGAGAATGCGCTTTTTTACAAGGGTGTAAACTGGAATCACGAAAGAAGTAAGGGTATGACTACTTTAGACGCAAGTTTAAAAATATCAGCCTTTAAAGATTTAATAATGTGGATTAATACAAAAAGAGTTTTAATGAATAAACCACAATTTTAAATTAACCGAACCATGTCCGACAAAGAAAAGCAGATAAAACGAACTATTTTGTTCGGCTACATGTGTGAAATGGAAATGTTTCACGATACATTGACCGCACTAAACGGTTACAACTTTAGTACGCTTCATTCAAAAAAGAAAGCGGAAATAAGGGATGCAATAAGCGACATTCAAAAGCAAATAAATGAGTTGTTGACAAAATTAGATTGATTGAATTATGAAATATCTATATCTTCGTGTAAGTTCAGAAGCACAAGACTTCACCCAGCAAATGCAATGTATCACGGACTATTTAAGCCGTATAAATGAAACAGCCGAACTATTGCAAGTTGTTGAAAAGGTTAGCGGGTCTGTAAAGCATACAGAAAGAAAGCTGAATGAACTACTAAAGCAATGTGACAAAGGTAGTACAATTTATATCAGTGAATTATCACGTTTGGGGAGAAATATGTCTGACCTATTTCAGATTATTACAGAGGCAAGCGAAAGAGAAATAACTATCGTTCAGGCTAAAGACGGTACAATTATAGAGAATAAATCTATCGGAGGGAAAGCGTTATTGTTTGCCTTGTCGCTTGCTGCTGAAATTGAATTGAATAACATCAGGCAACGAACTAAAGCGGGTTTGGATGCAAGAAAAGCAAACCATAAAGAGATAGGCGGTACAAATAACCTTTGGGGGAGCAAAAAAGGAAATACAGACCGAACTAAGGCAATTAGTGAAGCTTCCCAAGCATCAGCACAGATTAGACGAGAAAAAGCTCGTATGAATCCGGCAAATAAGGCTTTTTGGGAGTTTATAACGGACTATCAAATGATTCACGGAAAGATAACCGCAAATACGAACTTCCAACCTATTGCAGACGAACTGAATAAACGTGGCAAAGTTACTTCAAGCGGACTACCTTTTGATAAAAAGAGAGCACGTGCTATGTATAATAGTTTAAGAAATATTTATGAACTTTAATTATAGGAGATTGAATTATGAATGTTAAATTTTATGCAATAGTAAATAACGGTAAAAATAAAATATTAATTGCTGATTGGTGTGTTCATCCTGAAACATTTGAACGTGATTTGATACTATATAAGACTGGTATGGCAATGGGTGCAAGGCTTAAATATAAACACGGACAAATATTTTGTGAAAGCGAAAGCGGAAAACTTTTGGATTCATGTAATTTTTAAACAGATTGAGCTATGAAAACCATCTTTTTATCCACAATATTATTCTTACCTTGTCTGTTGGTATTGAATAAGTCAGAAACAGTAATACCTAACATTATCGGTTTGCTTTACATAATGCTTACTGCATACAATTTGCAGACCGAATCAGGGAAGAAGTTTGCAAAGAGTTTAAAAGAGGAAATGAACTGTTTAACAGATAAAATACTGAAATGATATGAAGATACATGAAGAAAATAAAATAGTAAGATTGCTGAACTACTTGAATTATACAGGTGAAGAAACCGAAAAGATAATTGACGCAATAGACAATAAGAATGTCGGAGAGGATGAATTAATCGAATTAATGGAAAACTTAAAGAATTGGGAGGACTGAACCATGTTATTTATCGTACTTATGTTTTTGGCAATTTTAGGTGAAAGTGTTAATTCAGCTTGCAAGCCCAACAGATAATTTTATATAAGCCTATTTTAGCGACTTTCTTTTATTAATAGTGTAATTATATAGTATAAGTAGAGATAATTGAAATTAGAGCAAATAAGATAGTAAATTTAGAGTATTATGGATTTGTCAGAATGTACCGATAGCCAATTAATAGAAGAGTTAAAGAGAAGGCAATTAAATAAGGTTGCCGAATCATTGGATAGGGAAAAGAAAAAGCCTTATGTATTTTGGCGCGGTGTGGTTGTTCACAGAAGTTCTAACTCATGGGGAGCAGTTTCTAATAGATTTGTCTTTATCGTTGAGGATAAAGAAGGTAGATATAAAGCCACATTGTTAGGTAATATCGGCTTCAATCAGAAGAATATGCCTAAATTAGGTGATAAGGTATTGTTAAGATATAAGCAAGGATTCGGATATACTTGTAACAAAGGGCATTCAAAAATAATAGAAATTATAAAGGATTGAATTATGAGCACATTTGAACTATTGGAAGAGTTATGTAAAAAGCCAAAGCAGGAAATTAAATACGGCTTACTTGCTTTGATGCTGAAAGACAAGATAGATTTTATTGATTTGAACGCTTGCTATGTCGAATATCTTAATAGCATTAAAGAGGACAGATTAAACCAGCTTATCGAAGCGGAAACTTGTGTGCTTGAATCATTCCACCACAAGAAAGGGAATAAGGAAGAATACGACAAGAAACACACGCAAAGATGCTTGTATTTGCTGAATAAGTCGAAGCGATTTAACATGAGTAACTTGAACGAAAAGTACGAATATGACGAAGAGTTCGGAAAGAAGATGTCTTGGTATGAGAGAAATAAAGAGAGTGAGAATAAATATTAAGGATTAAGTTATGAAAGATACCATAATAACCGCATTAATATCATGCCTAATAACATCGTTTATTTGGGCAAAAACTATTCCTGAAGAAAAGGATTGTATAGAGGTTGTAAGGATAGAAAAACAAACCGTGGATTGGAACAAATTAATAGAAGCTATAATTTGGAGAGAGAGCAGAGGAAATGATAATTCTGTAAACCACAAAAGCAATGCAGTAGGATGCTTGCAGATAACCCCTATTTACTTGAAGCAATGCAATAAGATTGCCGGACATGAGAAGTACAAGCTATCCGACCGATATAGCAGAAGTAAGTCTATTGAAATGTTTAACTTGTATCAGTCATATTTCAATCCTGAGAAAGACTTACATCTAGCAATTAAGCTGCACAATCCTAGAGCGAATTATAGCTATCATAGGGATATTGAAAAGAAGTATAAGGATTTAATTAATAAGTAGAATTATGAAAAAGTTATTTTTATCAGCATTTGCCGTATTTGCCTTGATGTCATGTGCAGAGAAAACGGCAGAAGATTATGTAAAGGACGAGTTTATGAACTATGTGAGAACGGACTTTGACAATCCTACTGAATTTGAAAGTATAACAAGCATAGAGCCTATTGATACGTTATGCAACAAAGATGCACTGGATATAATAGGCAGAATTGAATCATTGAAAGATATTATGCTTGATAGTCAAAAGGAGAAACTGAATAACATAAAGACTAGACTTGAAAATGACAAGACTTCTACGGTTACATACGAGTTAAAGGTAAGACTTGACAAGAACGGAAGAAAAAAGGTAGTTAGTTATTATGCCATAGACGATGGTTTTATTATTACAATTCAAGACCATGAACTGCAAATAAATGAAACTCCGAAAGTATATCAGGATTTCTACGAGTTTATGTATGACCTAATGGAATAAAAACTTAAATTATCTTTCTTGCCATTTGGCTTAAATGGCTTTAGTGTAAATATTTCATGTTATTATATTTGCTGATGTCTTATTTAATGACAATATAGTAGATTTACTACATTTGGCATATATCTATTTTACTACACTTTGCTTTAGGTATATATCAAATTTACTACGGGGTATATCAAATTTACTACACTTAATTTAAATGGATATATAGCAGATTTACTACAATAAAAAGTGGTATTTTATTTTGCACATTTAAAATATTTTATTATATTTGCAAAGCGATTAGGAGGTAGTTGGGAGTAGCTACCCAATGATAAGAGTTTTCGCAGTTGCTCTCCTCCAAAGTCGCTTTTGTTCAACCTAACTGCGAGCGAATAAAATACTGCGATTATGAAAATGATGTTTTATCAGGAGCTATTATCCGAGATGGAATATACTCCTAACGAAAAGATTATTTATTCTTTTCTTATCTACAAATCAATTACTTTGATTGATTGTGCTTTCACATCTGATGGCACAGAATTAGACTATAATGAAATAGTAAATACCTTAGAATGGGACAATGTTGTTACCATGTATAGTATAAGTCAAAGAAAGTTGGCAAATACTTTAGGTATAGCAAATAAGTCTGTATTCAATGCGTTAAAGACTTTAGATTATTATAGCGACATAAATCTTAAACAAAGTCTTATTAAAATACAACCTAAAATCATAAAAGGGAAGTTTTTCCCTTTACTTCTTGAAAGTGGATTGAAAGGTGAGTTACTTATCTTTTATTCCTATCTTAAACATAAAAGTGAATATTTCGGTGGTACTATTGATACCTTTAAATATAAATTAGCAGAAGAATTTCATACAACTAAAATAGCAGTAACAAATATGCTGAATAGGCTGTATAGAAAAGGATTTGCTGAACGACTTGAAAACGGAAAATTAAAAATCAATTAAATATATAGGAGATAAACGAATGAAGTATATGGGTAGTAAAGCAAGAATAGCAAAAGATATTGAACCTATTCTCACAAAACACTTAACTAAAAATAGATATTATGTAGAACCATTCAGCGGGGGGATGAATATGATGTGTAACATAAATCACTCTAAACGACTTGCTTCTGATAAAAATAACTATCTTATAGCAATGTGGAGATTTCTTTGTGGAGGTCATAATTTCCCTAAAACAATTAGCAAAGAGCTTTATTCTGAATATCGTGCCAAATTCAATCAAAAAAGATTTAACGGATTGGGTGATACATTGGAAGAAGCTATGATTGGTTGGATTGGATTTATGGGTAGTTTTAACGGAAGGTTTTATGACGGTGGGTATTCAAGTCATAATTCAAATGGTGTTGATTTTATAGGTAATCAAATAAAAAACACCCTTTCACAAGTAGATAAGCTGCAAGGTGTTGAGTTTTGGTGTGGCAGTTATGATAGCTACGAAATGCCTAAAAAATCAGTTATATATTGTGATATCCCATATAAAGGCACTAAACAGTATTTGACTTCAAAAGATTTTAATCACGACACCTTTTATAGTTGGTGTAGACGAATGACGAGAGAGGGCAATGATGTTATTATATCGGAGTATCAAGCACCCGAAGATTTTGTATGTGTTTGGCAAAAACAAGTTACTAATTCAATGAGCTTAAAGAATACATACAAGCCAACCGAGAAACTATTCGTTCACGAAAGTATAGCTGATAAATATATGTCTAACGAATTAAAGCTATTTTGATATGAAAATATACGGGATAGCAAAAGAGTATTGGGGTGGTTATTCATACTCATGCGATTTTAGTGAGGATATAGAATTGTATATCAGCAAAGAAAAGAGGGATAAACAAATGGAAGAGTACAATTTATATAAAGCCACTGGAGAAATCTATGGGAATAATAAAAAATACATATATTAAAGCTACAATTGATATATCTGATGCGATATACAAAAGAGTTCCTAGAAAGTTAAAGAAACTTGTCAAGAAATCACATTACATTGGCATAACTGACGATAGCATAGCTTTGTACGGAACGGACTATTTACCTCATGGCGTTGCTTTTGAGTATTCCTATGGGCATCGAAAGCAGAAGTTTAAAACTAAAGTTTTATACAGAAAAAAAGTTTTAGAATGTTATTTGAAAGGAGTTTTAATATGACCAACCCATTAATTCCCAAAGACAACTATATCAGTCGGATTGCTGATAGGTTGAAGAAAGAAGAGAATGAGAAAAAGTATAATGAATTTGCCTATATTTTCTACAAAAGCATAAAAGAAAGTGTTAATAGGAATATCCCATTAAATCTTACCAATATGCTTAAAATAGAGAATGAAGCTATTAAGAAAATGTTTAAATTGAAGTAATATGAAAGAACCCATTATCAACTGCCTTGTAAAATTATTCGGCAGAGAAATTGAAATTAAGAGAATTGACACTATGTCGGTTTACTTTGTGAGAAAAGAAAAAGTATTCCGAATCTGGTACAAAAACAAGTTTGTAGAAGAAATAGAAGAAGAGCGAGCTTTGCCAGTTAGTAAGGAAGCACGTGCAATCGGATTGAAAATTAAGGAATATTTTAGCGAGAAGGAGGAGTAACTCATGCAAGTTTTTTGTCCATTAGCGGAGCCATATTTTACTGCACAAGAAATGTCACTCGATAAACGAAGGCTAAATAAGCAAGTGATAGAGGCAGGTCAAATTTTAAATAGTATCAATGGTTACAGCAAAAGCTGGAAAAATCATCCAGTATTTTTGATGTATAAAGACCATTCCGATTGGCTTTACAATTACATGTTTTGTCTAAGTTGTTATATAAAAAGTGATTTTATAAACGCTAAATATTATAGTCAACGAGCTGACAATGTAAGACCAAACTTTTTAAATAACAAAGAATTGTTGGATGCCCACAAGCGCAGATTATTCACAAAAGCACCTAATTTATACCCTCACTTTGCTTCATACGGAACAAGCGAAGAAAATTGGTATTGTGTATCGGGCGAGATTGTAAAATATATAAATGGTAAACGTATAAAAGAGTAAGATTATGAAAATCAAATTTATATTTTTATTAATACTATATGCTATATTTTTGCCGATGATAATAATTGGTACACTATTAATGATTGTAGGCAGGTTGATTATTGCATTAGGTTATTTATTTTGGATAGAACCTTATTTGTCAAAAAATGAATTGATAGAGTTATATGATAATATTAAATGTTGGATAGGATTGTAAGCTATGAGAAAGAAAGAATTTTACAACTTTATAGAGCATGAAAGGCATAACAGATGGGGTGATGATTATATATTTATGGAGGAAAACGGTAAAGCCGTTGGAAGAGTATATTATTACAGCGATGAACCTGACATTGCCTACATTGAAGGGCTTCACGTATCGGAAGATGAAAGGCAGAAGAGGATAGGTAGTATACTTCTTGATAAGCTGGTTCAGAAGTGTATTGATTCAGGCGCAAGAGAATGTATGCTTTGGTGCTACAAAGATAGCTGGGTGCTGAATTGGTATATATGTTTAGGGTTTGAATATTGTAGCGAACATCAAGATGAAGAAAATGCAGTATGGATGATAAAAAATTTGATTACATTATGAACAAATCGTTGTTTAAAGACGCTCGTGATTATGAAATTGCAAAATTAAAATTCGCAATCGAACGATTCAGAAAGTATGATGAAGAAAGAAAATCTTTCTATAAAGATAAACTGCAAAGACTTGGAGAATTGGAAAGTTATATTATAGAACTCGAATCTGGTCTAATGGTTAATGAACTTAAAAGTAAAATAGAAAATCAGAAAAAAGAAATACAATCATTAATAAAATAATAAAAGCACATAATATTGAATGTAGTAAATCAGAAGAGGATATTGATAATATTATAAGAATAGATTCTATGAAAAGGCAAAACAAAGAACTTAGAAAACAAATTAAAAGTTTAAAGACTTCACTAAATAAGGTTGTTTTAAAGCTAAACAAGAAGAAAGGTGAATGTTAATTTATGAAACTCCGAAAATACAAGGCTTGCGAATTAGACCCACGTTCGGTAGTCGTACCGATTGCTGATGTAAACAAAATTGTGAACTATATAAACAATATCTGTAAATCGGATATGAGTGATAAAGATAAAATTGAACTGATAAAATACTATATGAAGGATATAAAATGAAAAAGGTATGCGAAATATGCGGAAAAGAAAAACCGTTATCAGAATTTAGCAAGTCTTATAAGAACAGATGTAAGGAATGTGTGGCTGAAATAACAAGAGAGAATAGACGTGCCGAGAAAGAGTTTAGAGAAATCCACCAAATCAAGAAAGAATTGGGATGGGATGAAAAAAATATTGATTGGGAAACGAGAAGGTACGAATTGGCGAAAGAATACTCTAAGGTCTTCATAAACCTGCAACAAGAGAAAGGTAGAATTGATTGTGGATGCTATGTTCCAGATGTGGTCGAATGGTCTGTTGAGATTGCCGATGCACTAATAGCAGAACTTAAAAAGAACCCAATTAACAATAAATAACAATATATTTGCAATTCATAATAAATATATTTGTAGATTTGTAACAAATAAAATTGTGAATTATATGAAAGAATTTTTAGTAAATCTGATAAACGAAGAACGAACAAAGAAGAAATTAAGCAAAAGTGAACTTGCAAAAAGAGCAGGTATCACATTAAATCAGTTCCGAAATATCGAAGCAGGTAGAAATACTACCATTGATTCTTTGGATAGAATTTTGAAAGCACTTGAAGTTAAACGAGTAAATATTAAATTGGTATGAATATGAAATACAAGGAAAGAGATTTTAAAGACGATACAGAAGTAAAAGAAATAGACTACGGTCTTGAAATTTACGATGGGAAAGACAACAAATACGTAATTAACGTAAATCCGTTTGGAGAAATTGAGATTACTTCAAGCATTGGAAATTTAATCGTAAATCCGAGATATGCAAATCAGATAATCATAAAGACAGAAGAATAAATCATTCGTAAAATAATAAATGTATAATATGAAAACAATTAAAACTCACACAGGAAAGATTTATGTAGATACCGAAAAGAAACTTGAATTTCTTACAGTAGGTGATTACGGAAAAGAAAATAACATCAAGGCTGACTTTCTCGGTCTGACAAAAGAAATCAACGGAGTAGCTAACACAGAAGTAGATTTGCGTAATAAATGGGTTGCTACTATCTCTACACAGAAAGGTTGCCCGATGAAATGTAAATTCTGTGATGTTCCTAAATTTGGCTTCTTTGGTAATGTTTCAGTAAATGAACTTGCTTATCAAATTAAAATGATTATCAAAAATGAAGATGTAAGAGAAACTGAACGATTTAATGTTCACTTTGCAAGAATGGGAGAACCAACTTGGAATGAAAATGTGCTGGCTTTTTCTATGATGCTGAAAGAACTTGTAAAGACTTGTGGATTAAAAGCAAAGACTGTTCATCCAGTAGTATCTACTATGCTACCAAAAGCAAATAAGAAATTGAAACAGTATATTCTTACTTGGTGCGAAATAAAAAATGATTTTTACAATGGTGAAGCAGGACTTCAGTTCTCTATCAATTCAACTGGTGACGAACAAAGAAATCAGTTATTTGATAGAAAAAGTTTATCTTTAACTGAAATATCAGAATTAGCTGAAGATTTACCAATGCCCAAAGGTAGAAAATATACTTTGAATTTTCCTGTAACTGCACAGACTATTCTTGATGCAAAGAAACTCTCTGAGTTATTTGACAAGAATAAGTTTATTGTAAAAATTACCCCAATTCATGAAACAAATTCAGCTATTGAAAATGGTTTTGAAGTAACTGGATATGCTGATTATGATGTGTACCGCAAATTCGAACAGCCGCTGCTAGAAGAAGGATGGGATGTCATCGTATTTGTTCCTTCAAAAGAAGAAGATAGTGATAGAATTACTTGTGGAAATGCATTAATCAGTGAAATGAAATAATTATGAAAACAATAACTCTTAAAAAACTCACCTTGCAGGATTGGCGAGGACAGAACAAAGTTATAAACTTCGGTCACAATACAGAAATCAAAGGGAAAAACAAGAGTGGAAAATCAAGTTGCTTCAACGCTTGGCTTTGGTTGCTTACTGGCTCAGACGAACAAGACAGAATAAACTACAAACTGTTCGATGATACTTTGCCGCTTACTTATGAAAACTCAAAACTTGCATCTACCGAAGCCGTGTTGGATATTGACGGAGTAGAATATACGTTGAAAAAGACTGCAAAGCAAGGTTGGACGAGAAAGAAAGGGCGTGAGGAATACGAAAAGAAAGCTACTGATGATTACAAGTTTTACATTGATGGAATTGAGAGAAGCGCAGGAGATTATAAGTCATTTATCGAAGAAACATTTGCGCCTTTCGACAAGCTGAAACTTATGCTGAATATCAGACATTACGAATCACTTGATTGGAAAGACATGCGCAAGCACTTTGAATCACTTGTAGGCAATATTGATGAATCTGAAATGAAAGGCGACTATACCGACATTCTGAACGACTTACGGAAATATCCTATTGATGAGGTCAAAAGCTCTTACAAGTCAAAAATAAAATCCGTAAAGTCAAGCGTAGAAAGTCTGCCTATCACTATTCAGACATTGCAGACAAGTTTACCTGACATTCAAGGGTTAGATGATGTTAAGAAAGAAATCGAAGAAACGAAGAAACAGATTGCCGACATTGACGCACAGATTACAGGAAGCAGCGAAAGCGTTCAGCAGTATATCGACAAGAGAAATGCAGAGTTGAAAGAGATTGCTGAACTTGAAAGAGAGTTGGCAGAAGCAGAAAGCAAGTACAACCTGAAACCGATTGAAGAAGCTAACAAGATTAAGGCAGAAATGGCTGAAATTTATATTAGAAATGCGCAGATTTTGAAAGAAAATGAATTATCCAAGCAATCTATCGAAAACGCAGAGAAAACGCTTAAATCGGCAACATCTAAACTTGAAAAGCTGAACGAGTATCGCAACACATTGCTAAAACAGAATGAGAAAGTAAAAGCAATGGTATTCACAGATGATAAATGTGCCTATTGCGGACAGATTTTGCCGGAAGATAAACTTGAAGAAGCCAAGAAGCAGTTCTTTGAAAGAAAAGAAGCCAAACACAATGCTATTGTAGCAGAAGGTAGAGCAAACAATGAAAAAATTGCCGAGGTTAAGAAAGAGATTGACGAAGCAATGACTGTTATCGAAAAAGGATATACCGAAAAGCCTTTGCTTGACAAGACTGAACTTGAAAGCAGATTAGCCGATTTGAGAAAGAATTTTATTCCGTATAAGGAAACTATCGAAGGCAAGGAGAAAGTGGCTAAAATCTCAAATAAGAAGGCAAATATGACGGTCGTACCAACGCAGGATAATGCGGCTTTAATCAACATGAAGAAAGACCTTATGAATGATGTTGAGGAACTTTCTAAGAAACTCGGTGTAAAAGATACATACGACAAGCAGATTGAGGTTATCAAGCATAAACAGAACGAACTTAGAGAGAGCAGCATCGAACTTGCAAGACTTGAAGGTATGCTAAACAAGGCTATAAAGTACGAGCAAGAGAAAGCACAGCTTGTTTCTGATAAGGTGAACGGAATGTTTGACTATATTTCTGTTGTAATGACTTCGGTAAACAAAAGCGGAGATATTGTACCCGATTGTAGAATCCTCGATTCAGAAGGTGTGTCGGCACAAGTTACAAATGCAGCAAGCAAAGTTAGATGCGGACTTGATTTGTCGTTAGGTTTTCAGAAGTTCTATGGTCTTAACCTGCCGATATTCATTGACGAATCTCATACGGTAGATGAAGATAATTACCCATTGATAGAAAATCAGACTATCAAAATGTGGAACAATGGTGGTGAATTTAATGTAGAAGTAAAAGATTGAAGTTATGAGTAAGCAATGTTTAAATATTTCACAGATGCAGCACCTGAAAGATTTGGGTGTTCATACAAGTAAAGCAAGCATGTATTGGGTAAGGCTGGTAAGACTTCCAAAAGTTAAGAACAAAGAGAAGGAAGTATTAATAGATTGGTTTTTAGACTTACAAAAAGAACACATGCACGTAGGGTATGACGAATATGAATGTTTTCCGACATTTACCTTGCAGGATATTTTGGATTTACTGCCAAGCACAATAAGTATAGAAACCACTGATGAGATTAATGAATACTGGCTTGAACTTGGTGTAAGCGAAAGGAATAAATCGTATTGGTTTGTACAATATAGGTCAATAGAGGATAGTATATATGTAATTAGGGAAAATGAAAGCCTTATTGACGCAGCCTACGAAATGCTTTGTTGGTGCATAGAAAACGGATATATTAAAACAAGTAAGGAGGAATAATTATGCCGCAGCAGTATAAACAAGTATTGGAAGTAGACAGACTGATTGGTGCAGAAGTCCACGAAAGAGTTTTCAACGGAGAAATCGTAGAATGTATCAGCATACCGATAAAAGAAAACGGTATGCACTTTACAAACAAGGGAAGATTGCTAATGGAAATGTATGTGACACCAAGACGACCGAATCCGCAGAATATAACGCATTACCTTTCGCTTTGCTTCAATCCGTTGGTGAAGCATGAGTATCTGAAAATAAAGGCAGCAGGATTCTATGAGCAGGTAAAGTTTATCGGTCACATGTTTCCGTGGTCTAACTATAAGAGAAGGTGGGGCAACAAGCCTAAGACAGAAGATAGTATTGACGAAGCATTAAGTGTGGAGGAATAGGATATGAAACTTAAATGTTATGAAAATGTAGTTTCTAAAGTTTTCGGAATAGAGGACTTATTTAGGAACACTAAAAAGATGGAATACATAGAAGCACGTGCTACACTGTTTTATCTTTTAAGACAATATACAGACCTGAAATACATAAAGCTAGGCGAGATTTACGGATTTGTTCATTCCAACATAAGACATCATGTTATAAATATGGAATTTCGCCTGAAATACGACAAGAATTTGCGTGATAAAGTAGAAACTTGTAAAAAAATGATAGAAAATTTTGCAGATATGAAATAAGTTTGTATATTTGCAAAGAATAATAATAGGTTCACAATCAATTTTTTTTGATTGAAAGCATTGGTTCGTGAGAATAGATGCTTTATCCCCTTGTAGTTTAACATGGTAAAACGAAGAAAAGCGCAAAAAGGTGATTCGAGTTCATCCAAGGGGACATAATAGCCGCACAATAATTACGTAATAAAAGCGGAACGAAACACGTAAGCACAAAGTTGGCTTATCCTAATCGTCAGTAGGCACTCCCTCTCGGTGGTGGATGATGAGAGGAACTTGCATTGTGGCGGAAGTAGACGCAAAAAAACTGTAATGTGGTAGCCGAACCACACATTAAACAAAAAAGGTTTCAGCGCAGAAGTGCGGAAGCGGTTGCAGGTATCGAATCCTGCCGATGCACTAACCAAAAACAAATAACAATGAAAAGAGTTCTTTATTTAATTGAAAAGGCAGTAAGAAGATGCTTAAACAGCAAATCAATGTTGCCTACGGGAATGTCGCCAATTTGGTGATTAATTCCCACAAAGTTAAATAAAGTTAATAGATTTGGATATTTGAAATTTATGTATTATATTCGCAGTGTTATCAGAAGAATAGGCAGCTTGTGATACGCAAAGCTTTGAAAACTTCATATCAAAAACATAGTAAATAAGTTGAGTATAGATAGGTTGCCTACATCAAAAATTGATGCTATCTATACGGCTTCATAGATAAACAAGAGCCTTGTCAGATAGCGATTCTGATAAGGTTTTCTTGTTTTATATACTAAAAGTTTTATTATGGCAAACAAAGTGAACATACGACAAGAAGATATGCAGATGAGAATTATCAATCTGCCTACTTCCATTCTTACCAAGTGCAAGGATAAAAATACCTTGTTCTCGGTAGCTATTGCTTTGTTTGTAAAAGCCCATAGCGGTGATTCTATGTTCCGAAATACTTCCGTAAGAAATATCCGTGATAAATTCGGTGTAGGTCAGGTAAGAGCAAGAAAGATTATAAACGCTGTAAAAAACAACAATACATATTTCAAGTACAACAAGTATACTGACGCATTTGTAGCCAAAACTTTCAAGAACAAAACTATCGTATCAGATAACAAGTTCGGAAAGAAAATTTGGTCTATGTATGTCGTAAGACTTGTGATTGACAAAGACTGGTCTTTACTTGATATAGAGAAGTATGTACACGACATGATTTATCTTCATGCAATCAACGCAACTGAAAGAAGCGATAAGTTTTACTCTTGTAGAGAAATCAAAAACAATATCTTGTTGACAACCAAAGATGCGCTGACATTAAACAAAATGAAGAATATCGGTGGTGTATGTAAATCTACTGCACGCAGACAACTTCTGAAACTTCAAGCAAACAACATGATTAATATCAAACAAGGATATACACAGTTAGTCCTTTCTTCTGTATGCGAAGGTTCTATCCGTGAAAGCGGACTTGAACACGTTAATATTGTATATGACAGAAAACGTGGCTTCGGCTATATAGTTGTTCCGAATCAATACAAGATAACTAACAGAAGTATTACCCAGTCTTTCAGGAATATCATTTTCAATCACAAGAAAAGACAAACTTTCAATGCTAAGACTAAAGAAGTTGACATCATGGAAACTCCTTTAACGGCTGCTTATGCTTGATTTTTGGTATGTGTACCCGAAATGAAACACTTGACAGTATATACTACTTGTAGAGTAAGTATATGTATATATTAGGAATATATTTAGAGTTTATGTTTAACGGATAAAATAGTTATTATGAAAATAGTAAGTAAATTAAACGCAATCTTTAAACTAAGCAAAGTTAAAGATGCAGAAGGAGCAAAAGTTTGGATGGTGTCATGGGATGCAAGATACGGAGAATTTTGTTCTGAAAAGGAGTGTGTCTCAAAGGCTTTCTTAAACTATGAGGATGCTAAAGCATTTGCTGATTCATTGAAAGACGCTAAGAAATTGCTACAATACACCGAAAGTATAAATATCACAATTAAAGAGCAAGAATAGCATGAAACTCACCGAAGAAATGAAAAAGAAGATTGATGCCTACTTTGAAAGAAAATCTGCGGAAGAGGTGGAAGAGATACTGAAAAGGTATGGCATAGAAATTTCTCCTAAAGAAAACATAGAGGAAAGACCTGTTGGAGATGTGTTTGAGTTTGAGGGAACAAAACTTAAAGTAGTCAAATCTATGGATTCAGCTTGTTTCGGATGTTACTTTCATACAACAAGAGGATGCAAGCATCAAAATATGAAAGGCATTGGTGCTTGTGATAAAAAGGATAGAAGTGATAGAAATTATGTAAAATTTATAAAAGCATCCTACCAACAATTCAAACAACTTTTAAACGAAAACAATATGGAAACAAAAGAAGTAAAAATTCAAGTACCGGAAGGTTATGAAATTGACAAAGAAAACTCAACATTCGAACTCATCAAGTTTAAGCCTATTAAGAAAGTGCTGACTTATGAGGATGTGGCAGAGGAATTGTTTTTTGGAAAAGGTATGTGTTATACTACGTATGACGGTTCTATTATTAATGTAATAAGTTGCAGTAAAAGCGAATACAAACAACCTAACAACTTCACGTCAGAAAAGCAAGCTCAGAAACTCCTTGCTATCAACAGACTGATGAATGTAGCTAGATATTTGAATGGTGATTGGCAACCGGATTGGAGTGATGGTACATCGCAGAAATATTATTTATCAATTAAGAAAGAAGATAGTTCTATTACGACAGATTTCGCACTACAGAAATGCTCCGAAGTGGTTCATTTTAAGACATTGTATTTAGCTCAGCAAGCCATAGAAATCTTAGGCGAAGAAACAATCAAGTTAGCATTAAGTACGGATTGGTGATATGACGGAAATAGACATCGTTTGCGAGAGAATTGAAAGAAACGTTGAGTTATTGGTTAAAATAATTGGAAGATATGGAACAAGACACTAAGACGGTCACGATGCCGCTTTCGGAGTATAACCAATTAATACAAAATTCAAACAAATGTTTTGTAGAACTATACGGATATACAAAAGAGGAAATTGAAGAATTACAATTATCAAGAAACGCATCTATTAACAATACGATATATTGGACTAATAGGTACAACGATTGTGAAGAAAATTTGTCCGAAGCAAAAGAAGTGATACAAAACTTAAAAGATACAATATCTAAAATAGAATCTGAACTATCAAAATATAAAAGCAAAAAATGGTACGAATTTTGGAAGTAAATACTTTGAAACTTCAAACCAATTTGCTATCTTTGTAACAAGAAAACAAACCATTAAAAACATATAGATATGGCAGAAGAAAACAAACAGAAAATTAGCGGTAGAATCATCGCAGTAATGCAAATGAAAACGGGAACTTCACAGAAAGGTACATGGGCTTCTCAGGAATATGTGCTTGAAACACATGATTCATATCCTCAGAAAGTATGCTTTGAAGTTTTCGGTACAGAGAAAATCCAACAATTCAACATTCAGATGAATGACGAGGTGGATATTATGTATAACTTCGATGCTCGTGAATTTAAAGGACGTTGGTACAATACTATCCGTGCTTGGTCTGTATTCAAGCGTTCGGAAGGCGGTCAGTCGCAAGTAGCTACACAAAGTAGTGGTGATGTGCCTAAAGCGAGTGAAGCAGTAGCACAAGACAATGGAATATCAAGCGAACTTCCTTTTTGATAAATAACTAAAAATCAATAACTTATGAAATACAAAGTAGGAGATAAGGTTCGTATTAAGTCGAGAGAGTGGTATGATTCCAATAAAAATAAATATGGTGATGTAGATTTTCCGTGCTGCACATTTACTGCTGAAATGTCTGAAATGTGCGGGAAAGTCTATCAGATTACAGCTACAGATACAGATGGAACTTATTTTGCAAATGGTTATTGGCTTCTTGAAAATTTTATCGAAGTTTTAGTATCTGACGAAAAACCGCTTATTTCTACCGAACTGATAAAAGATATAACCGAAGTGATTAAAACGCATAATTTGGGCGTGTCTATAAGCGAAAATGAAGGCAAACTTATTATCGAACCATTGAAAGTTGAAGAAGATTTGCCGATTGATACTCCGTGTATGTGTAGTTGTTCTATGCAAGGGCAATTAGCTTGGTTTGTTAGGTTTTATGCAGGTAAAGGTCAGACTTGGTGGGATTTAGGGAAATCGCATAACGAAATGAGAAAAGTTGATTGGAATTGTATTATACCGTGGGATAAATTCAACCCCAACAACATTGAAGAGTCACTGAAATATAACATCGTAAATAAATAAGATTGTGTTAGAACCGAATGAATTAAAAGAACTTGTGTACGCACAAGACAAGAACGTAGGAAACTTTGAAGAAACAAAGAACGAAGCCTATAAGATGAAACGTATTCAACGCATGGCTAAGTTCAACAAAAAGACACACACGGTAATTGAAACATTGCAGAAATGGGGATTGCCGTTTACTCTTTGTGAAATTATTCACGGGAAGAAACAAAGACACAGAATCACAACCGACATCTTTATTCCTGATGCAAACGTGGTTATCCGTCAAGTAGACATGAATGATGAAGTAGAAGTTTCAAAGGCTAATCTTTTCTTTAAGTCAATGAAAGCAAACTTCTATCCGATGTTTATCCGTTCGACAGATAGCGAAGAATTTGTAATTACAAAGTTGCAGAACGTATTGCTTAAAGCGAATCAGAAGCCGATGAAAGGTTTCAGCAAAATTAAGTTTATAAAATATGAGAAGCCTAAAAGACCTCGCATTAAAGCGGTGAAAGTTGGGAGAAGTAAATAAGTAATAATTTAATAGTGGAAAGCTACGTTAGTGCCAAATAACTATGAATGAAATTTATTGGATAACAAGACTTGATGCAATACAAGCACTTCTTTTTGTGCTTTCAGCTCTATCTATTATTGCAGTTATTGTATGCTTTATAAGATGGGTTGATAAAGAGATTAAAAACGGAAAAGCTAAACATTTTGTAATTAGCATTTTTGTAAGTCTGTTTTTAATGATAGCACTTGTATTAACCCCAAGCACAAAGGATGCATTTATGATTTGGGGCGTAGGCGGCACTATTGACTACATCAAGTCAAACGAAACGGCTAAGCAATTACCCGACAAATGTATTCAGGCATTGGATAAGTTTGTAGACGAATATATGTTAAACGAAGAAGATAATAAGGAGGAATAGTTATGTATTACGAAGTAACTCTTAAAGTAACAAAACAAGATAACAAAGGCAAGGACAAGGAAGTAAAAGAAAGCTTCTTGGTAGAAAATGCTGAATTGTGGAGCGAAGTCGAACAACGTGGGCTGGAATTGTATAATAGTGAAGCGGATATCGTAGCAATGAAACGCTCTTCTGTTATTGAAGTAGTAAACGAAAAGAAGGAAGATACTCCTATTTTCAAGGCGAAACTTATCTCTACTTATGTAGACGAGAAAGGTAAGGAAAAAGAAAAGTCATGGGTAGTAGCCTTGTTTGCTGCCGACATGAACGAAGCCAACAAGAAGATGCAGGAATACATCAAGCAAGGTATGGAGGACTTAACTCTCCGTGAGATTAAATAGACAAATCTGTTGGAGATTATCTAAATATTTTGTAACTTTGTGGGGTAGGGATAGTCGGAAGTCATGAGCCGATAATAAGAATAAATCTGATGGGTTCTTCCCTACTTCACTTTCCCATCAGAATAACTTTTAAAACCATCAGAAAATGGAAACAGAAATTTACAAAAATCTAAGTTTAGAAAACCTTCCTAATGAGGAATGGAGGTTTATACCTGATTGCGATAACCTATATATGGTAAGCAATATGGGTAGGATAAAAGCTCTTGCTTCTATCAGAAAGTTTGGTAATACTAAGCGAAAGCACAGAGAAAGAATTATTAAACAATTCCCGAATTGGCAGGGGTATCTATCTTGTCGTATCTCTAATTTAAAAGGAGAAAAGATAAGAATTTCATCACATCAGTGTGTCGCTGACGTATTTATACCAAATCCTAACAATCATCCATGCGTAAATCATAAAAATGAAATAAAATCAGACAACAGAGCTGAAAATTTAGAGCATTGCACGTATTCTTATAATTTAAAATATGGAAGCAGGAAGTATTGCAATTCAACAAAAGTTTACCAATATTCTTTAAACGGTGAATTTATTGCGGGATTTAACTCGGTATTAGAGGCTTATCGAGCAACTAACACAAATAGAAGCTCTATAAGTAATTGTTTGTGTGGGTTAGCGAAATCAGCGAATAAATTTATTTGGAGGAATGAAGCAAACAAAAATGACAAATTTGAAGAATACCAAGATTTTAATAAACAGCCTGTTTCGTGCTTTCTTTTAAATGGTGATTATGTATGTGATTATGAATCAATAGCAGACGCTGGAAGAAAGTTAAACTTATGCGCAACCTCCATCGGCTTAAATTGTAGAGGTAAAGTAAATAATGTGAATGACTATATATTCAGATACAAACGATAAACATTAATTATTATGGCAAACAAAAATGAATTAGCAAAATCTACATTGGTAGAAGAAGTTGCATTAGCAAAGATTAATCAGTATATGGATTTGGGTATGGTATTGCCCGATGGCTTCAACCCGGCTAACAGCTTAAAGAAAGCCCGTTTGATGCTTAACGACATGAAAGTGGGCGGTAAACCAGTGCTTGAAGTAGTATCACAAGCAAGTATTATTCAGTGTTTGATTGACGCTTGTTGCAAAGGCTTAGACTTTTCAGAGAACCAAATTTACTTCATCCCTCGTCAAAATACTATGACTACGATGGAATCTGTTTATGGTCGTATTGCTCGTGCCAAAAGAGCAAGTAAAAACTATAAACCTATTGTTCAGTACGTTCACGAAGATGATGTATTTGAAATCGGTGTAAACGTAGAAAACGGTCAGACTGTTATCAAGAAGCACGAAACAAGTCTTGAAAATCTTGATAAGCCTATTATTGCTGCATATACTTACGTTACAGACGATAAAGGTGATACAGAAGTCTATATTATGACTAAAAGGGAATGGCTTACTAGTTGGAAAAAATCATCTAACGGTTGTGCGGTTGCAAAAGAGTTCGAGCGCGACATGATATTCCGTTCTATCATCAAAAAAAGTACAAAATCACTTGTGAATGCAAATGTAAAAGCGGTAGGTATTACCTTTAATGACGATGATGATACGATGCTTGCAGGTGACAAACAGCCTGAATTTACACAGCAGGTAATTGACGCAGAAGCCGAAGAAATCAAAACAGAAGAAGGTGAAGTTGTAGACGTTCAGACGGGCGAGGTAATTCAGCCAGCCGAAGAAAAGAAGAATGAACCTGAATTTTGATTATGGCAACACTAAAGGTAATTGGTAGTGGTAGTCAACAAGGAAACACTTATATTCTTGAAGCAGGTAATGAACGCCTGCTTCTTGATTTAGGCTGCAAATACAAAGATATTATGGAGGGCTTAAACCATAATGTATCACAATGTTATGCCCTTGTCACGCATCTTCATGGAGACCATTCAAAGTCCATAAAACAAATGCTTCAAAAGCAAATACCTATCTACTCAAACCAAGAAGTAGCCGACAAATATCAAGGAGTAAAAGTATTGAAGCCAAAAGTTCAGTACAAGATTGGTGTTTTTGTTGTTATGGCTTTGCCTGTTCATCATAATTGTGAGAATTATTCCTTTTTGATTACTCATAAAGAGTTCGGAAGTTTAGTCTTTTGCACGGATGCGGTCAGCTTTCCTTATAAGATAAAAGGTCTGAATCATTTGCTTATCGAAGGGAATTACAGCGAGGATTTAATGATAGACAATCTATGCCGGAATCAGGAAATACGTTCTCACAACGAGTTTCACATGGAGATAAATCAAACAATCGAAGCTATTAAGCGAAACATAAATCCCGAACTTAGAACTTTGATGCTTGTACATTTATCTGACGGACAAAGTGACGAGAAGTTATTTCAGAAGATGGTATTTGAAGAAGTTGGGATAAGACCGATTATAGCGGATAAAAACGTAAAAGTTGAACTAAATTCAGAGGATTTCTAATGGCACAAACGCTAGGTGAAGCAATCCGATTGTTAAACCGATTGGGAGTTTTCGATATAACAGATATGTCTATGGATAATAACAGTGAAAATACATACAAGATAGCGCACAGATTTCAAGAAGAGGTAATTGTCCCTTTGCTTGCTATACAGAACAACTGCGGATTCGTGTTGTCTAAAGGCGACAAATACTTATTATTTGCCGACAATATAACCGCAAAAGTATTCGAATGGGATAGTAAAAGTATCGTATCACTTGAAGAAGATATAAAGTGTCTTTATAACCTTGATGCTTGGACTTTCTTGAAAAAGTGGTACGGAGTATATCCTCAAATGACAAGTCTTGATTTCTTGCATATTAAAGTTGGGAAGGAGGGATATAAGAATGAGTAAGATTTACGTTGGAATAGATAACGGCATTAGCGGGACAATAGGTATCGTTGGCGAAGGTATAGACCCTGTGTTCGTTAAGACACCTGTGAAGAAAGAACAAGACTACACGAAAGATAAGAAAATAATTACAAGACTTGACTATTCAAAGTTTATGGAATTATTTAGCGGGCTGAATAAAAACGATGTTTGTGTAGTAATGGAACGAGCTATGGTGAACCCGCAGAGGTTCGTTGCTACCGCATCAGCATTACGCTGCCATGAAGCAGAATTGATAATGATAGAATTGCTTGGTTGTAAGCACATGTTCATAGATTCTAAGGAATGGCAGAAAGCAATGCTCCCAAAAGGTTGCAGTGGCGAAGAATTAAAGAAAGCGTCTTTGGATATTGGGAACAGACTATTTCCTCAATTTGAAGAAGTAAAACATCCTGATAGAGATGGCTTATTAATAGCTGAATACGCACGAAGAAAGAATCTATAAGATAGTCGGGGTAAAAATTCCCCGATTATTTTCTATCTAAAAGTTGTAAGTTTAAAACTTATAACGTATCTTTGTGGTGTGAAACTAATAAAACAATGAGATATGATAAACTACAAAGATCTGATGATAGGAGATTGGGTTTACAATAGTAAATACACTAAATACCCAATGCAAGTAGTAGGAATAGGAGAAGATTATTGCTATCTAAACTTTGAAGGCAATGAAGCTGATCCGATTGACGGAATAGATGAATATATGACACCGATAGAAGTAGAAGATTCAATTCTAGTAAAATCCGGATTTGAAAAAGAGTTCGACAAGGATCTTTCAAAGTTCTACGGAATGGATATTTTTGAGTATCATAAAGTAGTAAACAAATGTTTCTTGAGAATATCATACATATCCAATTATTTATGCCGTGACTGGTATTGTCAGATAGACAACGAAAAACATTCTTCTATCGGAGGATTTGACTTCCAATATCTGCATGAATTACAAAACGGAATAAGATTGATAACAAGAGGTGATTTAGAAATAAAAGAGTTATGAAAACTATAACAGATAAGAAAGTATATCAATGCGAATTTTGCGGAAAACTTTCTTTAGGCAAAGGTGGAATGGTAGTACACGAAATGAACTGCAAGAAAAATCCAAAGAATTGGACTGATTGCGCTTCGTGTGAATATCTGAAAGTCGAAAGCCGTAAAATAGAAGATTCAGAAGGTAAAAGATGTAAGCGTTGCAAATATTACGATGTAGATTATAACAATTATGGGTATGCGGAATGCACAAAAGATGACGGTAATTGTGACGGTAGCCTATACATTACAGACTTTATATGCGAAAAGACAGGCAAGAAAATGTACTACGAAAAGAAAGTACGTATGATGCGCAAAGAAAAGAGAGAAGAAATAATCAAACGATGTGATTGTGCAATGCCGAACGAGTGCGAAATACTCAAAAAAGAAAGAGAACAAGAAGATAAATTGTTTGACGAATTTGATAAGATGTTATGAGTAACGAAAAACAAAGAGAAGCAAAAGAAGCCGTTTACAGAGAAGCTAATTTAGATGTCAGAAGCGTGTGTAGCGGACAGTTTTACAAGAAATCAAGTAAAACATACGAGCAGTGCAAGAACTGCGAAAATTGCTTTAAATACAACAGCTATAAATCGAAGTCAGCAGATACACCCGAAGTAAAATTCCACTATGTAGACACTTTCCGCAAGTGTGAGTTTTATAAAGTACGCCCGATAGACGGAAACTATGTAGTCACTACTTCTATCTACAACATCATGTATGTAAACGACCTAGCTTGTGCATGTATCATACAGATGAAAGACTTTATCAAGAATCAGGACAAGGAAACACAGAAGATATTCGGTGCTTTGGAGAAAAGACAAAAACTGTACGAAAGTCTTATATCAGGTATTCTTCCTGAAAATATGGATTTTTTGGCAGAATATAACTCATACATGGATGAAAGCGTGCAGCCTAAACTTGATACGTTCATAAACGAAATGAAGTCAGCTTTAGACAGTATAGGTGCAGAAAATTCATACTTCATAGCTTTAGCCGAGATAGTACGGACGATAGTAGGGTATTCTGTTAAAAACGTAGAAAATAGAGTGCAGGAATGTTTGAAATTCAAAAAAGATTCCGTACATTTGCGTCAGTATAAGATGCTTGATATGCTTCGTGTGGCAGAGAATTTCAGTAATTGGGTTTCAAGAAAATGCGGCAAACTTGACCTGAACAAATGCGACAATGTAATGAAAGCATATCGTGACCTTGACAAGACTTTAACAAACAGAGATATAATTAACAATGCCTTGTTTAAGGCAAAGGATTTTTATAAACAATAAATTTACAAAAGATGAAAAAAGAAGTTATGTTCTTCCACGCTTATTGGTGTAAAAGCTGTCCTAAGATGGCACAGGTGTTCGGTGAAGTAGCAAAGGAAATGAAGTCTGAAAACATGAAGTTTACTGATGTGGACTGTGAATCCGATTGGGGAGTAGATATGTCAAGCAAATATCAGGTAAGAAACGTGCCTACAATCCTTGTTATTGAGAAAAACAGAGTAATCAAACGTATTGCAGGAACAAGAACATCTAACGAATTGAAGGAGGAATTGAAATGAAAGTAAATATTAAGAAACTACATAAAGATGCAGTTATTCCGTTTAAGGCATACGAAAAAGACTTTTGTTACGATGTAGTAGCTGTATCAGAAGAAGAGATTGCACCAAATGTATGGAGATACAGACTTGGTATTGCTATGCAGATTGATAGAGATATAGAAATTATCGAAGAAGGGATAGCTAGCGTTGATAGACATGGGAATTGCTATGGAACTTATTCAAGCAAAAATGTAGATTTTGATAATTCACCTATAACCCTGTCATTAGACTTCCGTCCTCGTAGCTCTATTTGGAAAACTGGTATGGTCTTAGCCAATTCACAAGCCACTGGAGATGAAGGTTACACTGGAGAATATATGCTTGTATTCTATCACGTTATGCCAAACATGCCGAGATATAAGGTCGGGGATAAAATAGCACAAATGAAAATTGGTGTTACATTTCCTATTGATTTTGAAGAGGTTTCTGAATTATCGGAAACAGAACGTGGAGAGGGAGGCTTCGGTAGTAGCGGAAAATGAAAGAATCTACATTCATAGAGATAGCAAAGGTTATTGCAAAGGAAAGTAAATGTGTATCACTACAAGTTGGTGCGGTTATTGTAAAAGATAGCCGCATTATTTCAATGGGATATAACGGCACTATTAGCGGAAGCCTTAATTGCAACGAATGTATTGACAAAGAGTTTATACGTGACAATCATTCTGAATGGTCTGATAGCCACGAAATACATGCCGAAATGAACGCATTAATGTTTGCCGCAAAGAACGGTTTATCTGTTAATGGATGTACTTTGTATTGCACACATGAGCCTTGCGACCAATGCTTGAAAAATATTATTCAAAGCGGTATTAAACGTATTGTATATCTCATTCCATACAAAAAGGAAAGATGTAAAAGTAAATACCGTTTTGATGGTTCAATAAAGATAGAACAATTTAAACAATAAATAATATGGGAAAATATTTCGACATTAAAGAGTTGTGTCATTCCGATACAGCTAACGCAAGAGGTATAGACAATACACCAACAGATGATGTAAAAGAAAACCTTGAAGCATTGATTGAAAATGTTCTTGATCCTTTGAGAGAATGGTATGGGAAACCTATTTACGTGAATAGCGGATATAGAAACCTAATTCTCAATAGAGCCGTAGGTGGTGTAAGTAATAGCCAGCATGTGAAAGGTGAAGCTGCTGATATTGACGTACACAATACGGAAGAAAATCAGAAGCTATACGACTACATTACGCAAAATCTTACATTCGACCAATGCTTGTTTGAGAACAACGGTGCTTGGATTCATGTTTCTTACAAGAAAGACGGTAACAATAGAAAGAAAGCATTTGCATTAAACGCATAACTAACACAAGTAAGGCTACTCTCAATCGGGTAGCCTTTTCTTTTTATAACTTGTCAATGTAGTATTCAATTTCTTTCTTAATCATTATGAACTCCTGCATGGGTAAATCTCTTGTAAGTTCACCTAAGAGTTCCTTAATACGTTCCTCTATATTCAGCCTTTCATCGTGTTCTTCACGATATACAGGGCATGATGTATTGTTGCACATAATAATAACCTTTTTATCGTCCGTCAATTCTATTTCCGACAATGTTAGCCAATACGTTTACTCCGAAGCCTTTTATTCCATTCATACTGTTAAGTTTGTCAAGTATCAAGTCTAACTTATCTTCTATACGCTTCAAATCACATTGGTGAATCTGCGTACATCTTTCCTTTGAAATATTTTCTGACTTGAAACCCACCGTCAATGTCTTTCAGTTTCTCAACTGCCTTTCGATAGCATGACAAAGCCATTTTCTCGTTAGGCACTTCTTTCGGCTCTTTATATCCCAAATCCATAGCAATGCTCAAAGCGTGGTCTGAATAGATTGTGCACGCAGTCACATATAATGCGTATGAGTTGTAGTAAGGCTTTTCTTCTACAACACCTCCAAGACTTTCCACTGCCTTTGTAAACACGTCATAAGTCCAATGAAAGCCTTTTATACCGTCCTGATTTACGATACGCATGCCTATGTTCTTTGCTTCATCTTGTGATAAAAAATTCTCCCACTCGATACATTCTATGTGCGATAAAAACTTTTCAGCCATATCGGGATGTACTTTTGCCAACTCACCGAAAGTCCACGTCATTGCATCTCCGAAAGCCTTCATATTCTTGACATCCTTAGATGTTTTCATCTTGTGATACAATTCCTCGTATCTGTCTATCATTTGTTCTTTTGTCATCATAATATATAAGTTTTAGTTTTTAACAATTAGGGCATTTCCCGTTAAACTTAGGAACAGGCTTGTATTTCTTGTTTATAGGTACAAACACCTGCTTTACGTTTTCTGTCGAAACATTTGCTTCTGTTTCTGTTTTCAATTTACTTTTTGCCATAACCAATTATATAGTTTTTGTAATAGAATCAATATCAATCCGAAATAATAAGAAAGATAAGCGACAAACAAAGAAAGTGCAACAGAAACAAACGGGTTGCAGCCAATGTATAATAGTACAAGCAGAGAGAGCCAAAACGAACAGCATTTAGGACACTTCGCTATCTTGCTCGCCATCTTTGCCGCTTCTTCCGTCAATCCGAGGTGATGGGCTGTCACACCCACCACCATACAGATTAGAGCAATCAATAACCACCCCATTATCCTGCTGTGGCTGTTGTGATTGTAAGCGGTGTTTCGCTGACAAATGCACGGCTACAATTCTGACAAGCAGAAGCAGCTACAGAATTTACCACGCTACCTGCTGCTACGGTTGCGCCTGTCAGTGCGGTTGTAGAGTAGATAGGAATTGTGAAGTTCTGCGATAACGGCTGTTGCTTAGTGCAGCATCCACCGCCACAAGGTACATAAGAAATGATACCTTCTACATGGATAGTAGCTACATACTGATTAGTGCCTACCGAATCCAAAGAAACCACCGAGAACTGAGGATTGAATACTGGAGTTACATCAGCACATGTCTTGTAGCACAAACGCTGTGAGATGTTTACTTGTGCATAGTAAGGCGATGTAGTAGAGCCAGCCGCAAGCGTAGCGGTAATTACCGCAGGTTGAATCATGTTGCAATTCATAGTTATACAAAATTTAGCCCCCTATTAATATTCTACAATCGTGCCGAGGGCGTTGGCTCGATTATATCTTATAATACTTTTTCTGTACTTGTTTCGGAGGGAGCAGTACGGACACTATATCCCTCCGTCTGTCCCAAAGGAAGGTTGTAGTCAAGCAGCTTCTTTAATTCAGTCAAATCATCCTTGTCAAATATCAACTTACCTTCCATAAGTTCCAATTTCCCGTTAGCCAAAGCCTTGTCTATAATTCCGTGTGCCATAGCAGGAATGGCTTCATCAGGAACATTTGACAGGTACTTGTTCAGCATAGGCTGTACGATGCTGTTTGTAATAGGTTCAATCATTGGAGATAATTCCTGAGTCAATGACCAGTTCGGACTTACGAAACCTATGGATTTAACCTTGTTTTCTATTGCCTGAACAAAAGGGAAAGAAGCCATCTTAGCCTGAGATAGTTGTAACACCACTGGCTGTAGCCACTTGTTTAATACTGCTGCTAAAATCTGTGAATTTGTATATTGCATATATAAAAGTGTTTTAAAAGTTTAAGGGGCAGATATTTCACCGCCCCAAAAAATCCTTACTGAGCACAACCGCAGCAGCAAGTGTCGCAAACCTTATTGCTTGGTACAATAAACTGTGACAAAGACTGCAACTGAGCAATCTGAGCACTCATTGCGCTAATTGTAGCGGTCTGAGTAGCGTTCAAAGCTGTTTGCTGCAAGTTAACGGCAGTCTGAGCATCCTTGTTGGCACGTACTTCTACACCCAAAGCGTTAATCTTAGATGTGTAGTCGTTCACAACATCAACCAGCTTTTGGTCAACGTAAACCTGAGAACGCAGCAAAGCATTTTCTGATTTCAGAGAATCTGCTTCACGTGCCATGTTCAGTTCGTAACGGTTTACCATTGTGTTGTCAGAGCAACAACCTTCACCGTTACATCCCCAACCGCTGCGACCTAAGATATTACCACCGTTAATACCCAAGAAAGAAGCAATACCAGCAGCAGCCATAATATTCAGTTAGATTCGTTAATTCTAACCCGCCTAAAAGCAGCTGTATATTTCTATACAGATTTGACTATATCTTCACCTTTTTGGTGCTCCCCATTTCCATTCACTTGAATGTACTCTACTCGCTTATTCGGATTAACCTATGCTTTCGATAGTCGATGAACCTTTTCTTCGAATTGTTGATACCATTGCCATTTATACCCATGAGCTGTTTTTATTTTTACGCCTTTTTTATTTATGTATCCATTGCAGCACTTTCCTATGTCTGACGCAGCTTTTATATTACCACATACAGAAATAGCGGCTTCATTTGCTGAATCATAAATTGATATTACCTTATCTGTGAATTTATCTATTTGAACAACTTTCTTTCCAAACAAATTTCGATATTTTTGTTTATTTTCCTCGGTATGGTGCTTACCAAAAAACGGGTTCTTATTTCCAACTCTCATTTTTGACAATTCAGAAAGCCTATCAATCAATTCCTTTGATGGTTTCCATCCATAATTTGGGTTTTCTTTACCGAACTTTTTTTGGGTATTTTTACGCATTTTATTTATGCTCTCTTCTGTATGCTTTCTACCCTTCATCGGATGTCCTTTTTCTTTTATTGTATGCTTAGTGTTTTCTGATATTTTCAATCTTGAATCATTTGGCATTTCAAATCCTACATTACCAGCACCTCCTTCATTCATATTATAGCCACTTTTAAATGAATCAAAAAGTTTTATATAATACATTTCCTTTTCATTTAAAGTTTTAGCCATAACACCCAAGTCGTCAAATTCTTCCCTGAACAAAACTTCATATAAGAAATTTTCAACTCCATATTTTTTTCTTGCGTTATCCATTTTACTTTCACCATAAGATTGATTAATTCTAAAAAACTCAGAACGTCTTCTTTTCTCATTTGAAGTTTGTCCTATATATACCTTTCCACTTGGAGACGTATATTTATAAACTACTCCTTCCATATAATTATGCATTTATTTGTAAATATAGCAATATTAATCAACATTTCAAAGAACTTGGCTGCTGATTGTCCTCGTCTTTACGTTAGGAGTTTCCAGCAATTAAGGGAGTTTTAAGTGAGCAACTGCCTTATTTACCCACTGTGTTAAAATTACCTTGACCTGCGCCAGTCACGTTATAAGACTGACCGTCCATAGTTTTGATTTGCATAAATTTTAAAATTTATCTTGCGCTCTTTTGTCTTTGCGCCTTGACGACCTTGATTTCTCAAAGCTGACCGAAAGTATATATACAAGCAAATCAAGACTAATAAGTATAAAAATATTTTATTGACTTAATAATCAAATAGTTATAAATAATACCGAATATATTTGGATTTTAGTGATATTATTATTACATTAGTGAATTAATTGAATCATAGTGTATTATATGGAATCGAAGATTGAGAAATTGAGTAGATTTGCATCAAAACATTTCGGAATTGAAGAAAAAAAACTTTACAGTTCAAGCAGAAGCAGTCAGATACCACTTGCAAGGCATTTTGTATGGTATTATCTTCACAAGGAATTAAACGTATCAATAGGTACATTATCCAAAGAGTTTTTCAGAAGCAAAAGAGCCGTATTCAAAGGAATAAGCAACATCGGCTGGATGATTAACAATCAGAGAATATACAAGGATATGTATAGCAACTTTACGGAAGAATACAAGAAAGCCACACCTTGACTAAGGCATGGCTAACTTTTAAGCAAATACATTTTGTAATTAACGCTTTAATTAGTATATTTGCTGCAAATCATACAAAGTATGACAAAGATAATGAATTTTTCTGATTCCGCAAACGATAGCTTGCAAAATTCAGCGTCTGCCAACGAAAAAGGCATTCAGATTTTCAACAATCAAGAGTTTGGTAATGTAAGGGTAATAATCAAGAATGATGAGCCTATGTTTTGTTTGAGTGATATTTGCAAGGCTGTTGGTCTAAAAAATCCATCATCTGTGAAATCAAGATTAGACCCACAAGATTTGCAACTCATTGATTTACACGCCCTAAAACACGGTGAGGGTGAAATAACAGGCAATTCGATGGCTAATTTTGTTAATGAAAGTGGCTTTTATGATGTGCTTTTATTCTCAGATAGTCCTAATGTAAGACCATTTAGAAAATGGGTTACAAGTGAAGTGTTGCCCTCAATACGCAAACAGGGTGGTTATATGCTAGCCAAAGAAAATGAAACCCCCGAAGAACTTATGGCTCGTGCCTTAATGATTGCACAAGAAACATTAAAGCGTAAAGAGCAAAGATTACTTGAAGCAGAAAACAAAATCAAAAAAGATGCCCCCAAAGTGGAATATTTTAACGGTCTTATTGAACGAGGAAATAACCTAAACTTCCGTGATACAGCCAAACTTTTAGGAATAGGAGAAAAGGCATTTATCTTCATGCTGATTGATAACAAGTATATATATCGTGACGCTAAAGGTAAACTGAAACCTATTGCGAAGTATGTAGACAAGTATTTCGTTCTGAAAGAATGGAACAGAGAAGAGAATGGTAAGGCAGGTACACAAACTCTTATTACGGTAAAAGGTAGGGAATACTTCAAGAAGATAGTAGACGATATTTTAAGAGAACGACAATAATAAAGAAAGCCACCTCATAATCGGGGTGGCTAACTTATTTGTATATGAATTATGAAAAAGAAATTACACTACTTCCACTTTCAATACACGTCCTTGAACACCTGCCTTTGATTTAGACATTGAGTTCCAAAGATTATACATCAATCTCAAATGTTCAGTCTGCATTTTCATTTCGGCAAACAAAGGACTTTCTACTGGTGGATTTAACAAGAAGTTATATATTCCGCTAACCTTGACGTTTGTGTCCGCACTAAAATATCTTATACTTTCAGTTATTGCAGCCAAAGCATCAGCGGTTTCTTCTGTGATACCGCTTATAGATTTAGACAATCCACTCATCGTATCACCCTCGTCCGCAGCACCTAAATCAAAGCTTCCGGCTATCGCTTTCCAAAACTCATTTAACTGAGGTATAACTTGGTCTATCTTATTTTGTATCTCTTCCGCTTCTTTCGGTGTAAATACTGAATCCTGCAACATACCGTCAAGCATATCCATGACAGGTTTCAAATACTTTTCAGTGCCTTTCAGCATCAACTGTTTGGCTACTACATTCTGAATATACTCATCCCATTTGTCGCTAAGAGCATCAAGACCGTCACCAGTTTCCATATAGGCTTCAAGCCAAGCATCAGCAAATTCTTGTGCGGCAGACTTGACATTTGCATCACTTCCGAATCCTCCTAAGTCAGCTATAAACTGTTCTTCCAATTCCTTTATAGCGTCAAGATTGTCTTGTATCTGATTCTGCCATTCCTTTATTCTATCATCGTCAGGTTTCTTCTTGTCTTGTTCCGCTGCTATTGCATTTCTCAAAGCCTCATTCTGTGCTTCCAAATTAGCAACAGACTGTTCGTATGAAGCCTTGTATGTGTTGATAGAATATGCACCTTCGATAGCTCCCTGCAACTTCTCATAAGAACGCTGCAATTCTTCTATCAAATCTATTTGACGCTGAATCTCTTTTTCTCGTTTGTTGTCGTGGATATTTATTATTGACTTGACTACACTTGCCACACCGCTTATAGCTTGCAAGCCACCGCCTATAATATCTCCTGACGCTATACGTCCTACACCCATTCCCAAACTTACAGCACCGTCAGCTATACCTTTGATATTGTTAAGCATTTCTTTTGCTTCGTCACTTGCACCGAATATATCCATAAGGTTTTCGGCTGCTCCAAACGCTGCATCAGATACACTGTTTATAATACTTTCAAGTCTAGTATAATAGTCAAGCTGTGTTTCTCCTTCCTGCTTGCCTTTCAGTATGGCTTCATACAACGCACGGAAAGGATTCTTCTTCTGTATTTCATCGGCAACCTGATTATTCTGTTTCAGTAACTGCTGATATTGCTGTTTTGTAAGTGTAACCTGCTTGGTTATTCCGTCCTTATCCGTATAAGACGAAGAATATCCTTTTATATCACCTTTGTCGCCTTTTATCTCTGTTCTGTTAGCAATAATTTCATCGGTTATCCTAGACAGTTCAAGCAATGAATTTACGCTTATATCATTCAAGTCACCGAATAGTCTTTGCCAAAAGTCCGTAAGCTGCAACGCTTCACTCTTTAACTGTAAAAGAGCATCCTCGCCAGCTTGTATTCTTAATTTCAACAGTTCTTCCTGCTCCTTGTTTACGGCTTTGCCCATAGCTTTCTGTTCTTCCAATAAAGCTAAAGCGTCCTTGTCGGCAAACAGATTGGTCTGAACTGTCTGCATCTTTTCTTGATTGGTCTGATACTTCTCACGTAGTTTAGCAAGTTCATCGAATCTCTTTCTAGCTTCCTTTACTTCCAAAGCCGTAAGCTGCTCTTGGAATTTTCTAGCTTGCTTTATTTGGTCGTCACCGCCTTGTTTCTGTAAGTCAGATATAACCTTTCTTACCTTTTCAGCAACTTCTTCAAAAGTAGTAGCGTCAAGACCAACCATAGATATCTCTTCGTCAGTTACTCCTAAATCTTGAAGCATATTCTTGAAAGCACCTGCATCTATTCCTGCTGATTGAAGTTCGAGGTTAAACTCATAGTTAGAGAAAATATCATCAATCTGTCTTTGTATTTCTTCAAGACCTTCTGCCTTAACCTTGATATTCTGTTCGGATTTCAGAGGTGCTAAAGCTTCATCTACGGCTTCCTTACCGCCTTGTATTGTTTTGTAGGTAAGGTTTTCTATACCTTTTACAACTCCTTCCGTATCAAATGACATAGCAATGTCAAGGTCTAAATTACTGAAAGCATCAGCAAACGATTCACGTACCTGCTTGATAGCATCTTCTTCGCTGTAATATTGTCTTAGCTTCTTGTATTCATCTCCTGCTTTCTTGATTAATGCTATTTGGTCTTTAAGACGTTTCAATTCAGGATTTTGCTTTGAAGTCTTAGTTCCCTTTTCTTCAAGTTCACCCCAGTCTTTAAGGGTGTTTTTGACTTGAACCATCTTTTTATTCAACTCATCAAGTCTTTGTGCATTTGTCTTGTCAGGGTACAATTCCTGATTAGCCCTTTTTATCTTTTCTGCTTCTTCTACTAAGTCCTTATATTCATTTTTAAGGTCATTAAAGTATTTAGAAGTGCCCTCTCCTGCTTCAACTTTAGGGATTAAAGAAAACTCTTTGGATTTAAGGTAATCATTTACTCTTTTCTCCATATCAGAGAATTGCTTTTCAATCTTTCCTTCAATGTTAAGCTTTACCCCTATATTTACTTCAAATTGGGTTTGAACAAACTTTCTAACAGCTTCGTCTTTAATATCAAGCAACCTTATAAACTCTTCTGTGGCTTTTTGCGCAGATTTTCTGCCTTCTTCTGTTGAAATGTCAAAAGCAGACTTATATCCTTCCGCTATTTGCTTTATACTTTCAGAAAGTTTACCATTTGAATCATTGAGAGCATCGTTAGCTTTTTCGGCTTTTCTAGCTTCTTCTTGATAATCGTATATTATATCTCTCAAATCTCCAATATTTACACCTGTTGTATTACTTACTACAAAATACATCTTCTGTATCTTATCGTATGTAGACATGGAGCTTTTTGCAATATCGTCAAGCTGTTTCTGCAATTCTTTAGAAGCGTATTTATTTGTAGCAAAATATTCCTTTATTCTTGCACTCATTTGAATAAATCCGCTAGAAACGTTATCCATGCTTGACTTATAGTTTTGCTGCTCCTTTGAGGCATCTTTTATGTTTTCTACAAGACCTTCATTCCAAAAAGTTTCGGTTTGTCTTGACAGATATGACAGATATGTTGTTTTTTCAAGTTCCTCATTTAATATTTTTTGGGCAGAAGTCAAATCTACCGTTCCGTCCTTTTGCTTTACAATTCCACTATATACTTCGGGGAATTTGTTTTTTAAATCATTAAGAAGTGTATTTAACTTCTCTCTTTCTTTGTTGGCTTCACTTTCTACTTCGTAATATTCCTTAGTTCCTTTCTTTATGGATTCTAGTGAATCTAAGGATTTTCTTATTTTTTCATTTTGTTCTTCTATTTTAGAAGTGATAGAGTTGAAGCTTTTTCCTGTTTCTTTTACACTGTTTACTAAGACATCATAAGCCTTTTTATTTTCCTCAACTTTCTTTACATGGTCGTATAGTTCATAACCTAAATATGCTACTGCGGAAGCAATCATTACAAACGGATTGGCTTTAGCAAAAGCAATCAAAGAGTTAAATACTTTAATCGTTTTAGCGGTAGCACCAACAAGACCACTTTGTGCGGCAGTAGCAGCAATAGAGCTTGCAGCAAAGGCATTGTTGGCTTTAGCGGCAAGTAAAACTTTAGCTGTGTATAAAACAAACCCTACCGAAGCTGCATTTATAAGATTGGCAAATATTTCCCAATTTTCTACAATAGTTCTTACAGAAGCTACGATATTTTTAATTATGCCATCATTTGCCTTACCTATATCGTTCAGCATAATATCTATACTATCCTGCAAGTTTGACATTTGCCCCGCCAAAGTTTCAGCTTGTCTTTCCTGCATGTTATAGAATATACCTCCTGCTGATGTTACACGCTTAAACACTTCTTCCACATCTCCAAAAGCAACCATTTTCTTGGTAACACGGTCTTGTACTTCTCCTATCGTAACCATTTTGCCTTCAAGTTCAGTATAGTATTTAGCAAGTTCACCAAGAATGTTAAGACCTGCTTCTGTAAATTGCCTTACTTCAGTTCCACGCAAAACATTCGCGGCTTTCACCTGTCCGAAAGCCAAAATCAATCGTTGCATATCTATACCAAGACCTGCCGATACATCAGCAAGCATTTTAGTTGTATCGTACAACTTTTCGTATTCTACCTGATAAGCAGACAAAGACTTTGTATAAGTAGTCAATTCCTTCAATGTAAAAGGTGACTTAACCGCCAATTCTGTAATCTGCGCAAACAACTTGTCGGCTTTATCTTTATTCTGTAAGATAGAAGCAAGTGCGGTATTCTGCAATTCAAATTCTCCACGAACTTTAACCAAGTTCATAAGATAGCCTTGTATCTGAGAAACAGAGAAAATCAAAGCAAGCTTTCTCATTAACTGGTCGGAGGTATTCATCAGATTCTGATGTGACCTTATTATCCTTCCGTAAGAATCTACCTGACCTTGATTTAGTTTATTCAGTCTTTCTATCTCTGAACGAATCTTAGATATGTTTGCAGAATAATCTTTGCCTGTCTTTAAAAGCATCTCTTCTGCCTGACGAAGCTTCGCTATCTTGTTGATACGTTGAGTAACCAAAGCTTCCGAACTAGCCATAGCACGGTTGTAGGCATCAATAGCTTTTGTATTAACTCGTGAACTACTTTGTTCTTCGGTTACTTGCTTCTGTTTTTTTCTATATTTTTCTAATTGCTCCGTTTTCTTTTTTAACGCCTCTATTTCCTTGTTGAGCCGTTCTATTTCCTTGTCGTTTGTTACAGACTTCTGTTTAGTCTGACTGTTGTTGTATTTATTGATAGCAGCAGCAGCCTTTGATATTGCGTTTGAGAATTGTTCTATTTGGGCAGTTCCTTTGCTTACATTAGAAACACCTTGTGCAAACTTTGATATATCCATAGAATTTATCTTAGACTGCATCTCGGTCAACTTCTTTAGCAAGCTGTCGGAATTGGATGCCATTTTAGTCATTGCCAAGCCAAACTTCTGTGCCATCAATTCAGAATCTTTAGATATGTCGTTAATCTTCTTGTCTATCTTGTCTATATTGTCAAGTACCGATTTCGGTATCTCCAACTCTTTACCTATTGCAAAATCTTCTGCCATATATATAAGTTTTAAATCGTAGGTTTAAGACCTAAAGCCTTCATCAAATCTTCGGGATTGTCAAAGGATTGTGCGTTCTTGTTCTCTGATTCTTTTTCAGAAAGGTATCTTACATGTGTGAAGTCGTAAGAAGCAAGCCTTATCTGCGGTATAGTCCATTCCCAAAGATATTCCTCTCTAGTTACATAAGGGTTAGCTTTGAGGAAGTCAATCATCTGTCCGTATTCTGTTCTGCTGACAATGATTTCTGTTCGTCCATCCTCGTCTTTATCCCCAACGCCATCTCCCTTATCATTGTTATAGCGTTGGTACTCTCGAAAAAATAGTCCATCGAAAGCATGTTCATAATCTCTACCAAAAGACCTATCCAGTATTTCTGATTGGTATTCCACATTATCGTGTCACGTACAGCTTCGTATTCCTCACTGTATATTTTACGTTTGTAATCACTGAAAATACGGTCTTTGTCGTTAAGGATAGCCAATACTATTACGTGAGCAACAGAGGGCAAATTAACCGAATACTGCTTGATTATATCGACCATATTCCCTTTCTCTGCCTTTTGTATCTTACACGATTCTTCCGCTATCAGCCATTGAGTGCCGGGTTTTAAAGCCGTAATAGGAAACTCTGTTTTCCCCATTTTAGCAATAGTAGGACTGTCGTTCATAATCTGAGCAAGTCTTTCCATTGCTTCCAATGATACTTCCTTTATTTCTTTCTTTCTTCTTGTAGCCATAATTCATATACCGTTTTATAACCAAAAAGGGCAGTGGCAAAACTACCACCACCCTTTCCTTTTATAGAGTTTTGTTACTCTCCAATTATTCCCCAGCCAATTCAGGGATAACTGTTTCAAGCTTTCCAGCAGGAACAAAAGCAACAGTAGCTTTCTTCTTGCCGCTGTCAACAGTCAATTCGCCTTCAACGGCTGTACCTGAAATAGCACATTCACTTGAACTTGTTTTCAGTGAAGCAAGTACCGCACGAGCGTCAATCTGAATCTTCGGACATACTACGCACATGTCGCTAGAACCGAATTTCATGATAGCCATAGCGTAAAGTGTCTTGTAAGCGGAAGGTGCAAGATATACATCGGTATCAGTGCTACCAGCAACCCAGCCACCGAAGTTAGCAAGGATTTCACCCTGCAAGTCAAGTGAAGTAGCTGCAAACTGCCAAGAACCCAATACTACGTTCTTAATTGCAGGTTCAGACTTAGTTTCACAGTCACGCTGGTTGATTGTATTTTCATCCTGCTGCAAGGAAACACTATCCGCAAGCAAAGTGTCAAATGTGAAAGACTTTGTACCCAAAGCATCACCTGCATACGGAATAAGCTTCAACTCTGTCAATCCGTAAAGCAAAATCTTGTTTTTATCAAGAGCATTGTTTGTTATTGCCATAATTATATCTGTTTTTAAAGTTTAAACAATCAATAAATTCAACAAGGTAACGTGACAATCCATACCTCTTTCGTAGTCATAGTCAGGGTACGTCTTATCCCTTGCAATGAAATAATGTTCGCTTTTGTAGCTTTTTATAAGTTGGAAAAGTTTCTTATCTATATCGCCAAGACTGACTTCCCCATCGGGTACTGCATAGCAATATACCGCTATCGTAGCTTTCCCACACCCTCCTAAATCCTGAATGGCATCCGATATGTCAACGAGAACCATTTCGTTCAATTCTCTCTCTATACCGTCAGGCAAACGGTCAAAATATAAGTTCAGCGTCAGCTTATCTTCTCCGTAGAAAAGACCGTGAAAGAAATCATACACATTCTGTATTTCAAGACTATCCTTTATCATAATCACAAATTTACATCTCTTACCGTACCTTTATATTTGTCTGCCAAAGCTTTTATGTCAGAACTTACACCCGAAATAACATTGTATTTCCTCTTTAGACTTCCTTTTTTCTTTTCAAGTATCTCGCCATAGAACATTGCTACTGCAATAACTAATACAAGTCCATCACCGCTTGGTCTATACGAATCAAGAAAGTCGTTTATCTCGTTATATCCGTATTCGTTCTGACCTGAATACTTGTTGTATCTAGGCTCGTTTGCACGTGGTGACAACAATCTCTTAGTACCGAATACCAGCCTTCTGTTGTAATACACCGCACATCCGTATGAATCGTGCAAGTTCTGTGTCTTGTCCTTTTTGAAGTCTGCGGTGAGAAAGGCTTTATTTATCAGCTTTCTTCCATCGTCTGCCAGTTTCTCGGCATATTTCTGTATGTATTTGTCCTTGAAACTGCTCATACCTTTCTGTCTTTTAAGTAAACCGCACAACCGCCAAGCTGTGTAGGAAAAAGCCCGAATATCTCTCCCTCAACCTTAACACCGTAGAAAGAACCTTTGAACACCATTCCTTTCTCTACGCCAACACCCTTATCCTTGTCAAAAGGGAAATATACATTGTATGTAGAAGCGAACACCCCCGAAGAATCACTCTTCTGTGCCTCCTGAATGTCACACTTGGTTTCAAAGACAAGCACCTCTTCCAACTTTTGCTGAGAAGGCGGCTTGCTCATATCTTTCTCCAAACGGTAGAAAGCACCATCAAACGGATATTCTTGTATAAGGTTCTTGTCTGCAATCATAAAGCTACATTTTATATATATTATTCAAGCCACTGAACAGTGCCCTCTTCGACACTGCTCAGTTTCTCATCATCCCATTTTCTATATAATGCAATCATCGTATTATAGATACCTTTCTTGTCATTAATCGTCTGACTACCTACTGTCTTTGAATAAGCCCCATGCTGCTGTGTTATACTAGAAGAAGAATTTGGGGAAAGGTACATGGCAAACAAAACATCAGCTAACAGCAAATCTTTCTGTTTCTGTTCAAGCTGAGAAAAATCCGTTACGTCAAGTACGCCCCTTTCCATTGCAATACGTTTGCACAGCGAGGCATCCATCACAAAATTACCAGCCAATGTGGAAATATATTCTATAATATCAAACTGCACCATAATACATTACCCTAAATTAATCCAAAGTTGTAGTTCCTTCACCTGCCTCGTCTGTCTTGACAAGAATGTGTTTTGTAAATTCTGTCAATGTAGGAGCAGCAGAAACAACTGTTTCAGTAGACCATTCCTGATAGTCACCGTTGTCACGGTTGATGTTAATCAATGTGAACAGACCGCCTTCACCAACAGGAGCAAACACCTTAGATACAGATTTAGCACCTGCTCTGTCGTGCATCTTCTTGTCAAGAATGTCTGTGTGCATGATGTAACCAGCATATCCCGCAGGACGCAATACAGCCATGTTGCTCTTCCATCCGCTAACCATTGTAGAGAAGTTGTTCTGTTTTTCAACGATAATTTCAATAGGTGAAATCTTACCGTACTTAGCGATAGCAATATTTGCTTCGTCAGGAGTTACGATAGATGTTTCGGGAACAGTGATTCCTACAAGTGCCTTAGAGAATTTAACCCATTCAATTACCTGCTCGTTAGTCAGGAATGTATTCATCCACATATCGTAAGGAATCTGCCATTTCATAGCACCTTCAAAACCAGTTTTCATGCGGAAGTCATTCTCAATCTTAGCCATTTGGTCTAAAATCTTTGTAGACTTGGTAGCCCAAGCACCTGTACCTGCCTTCTGAATATTTTCTTTAGGCAACTGCATGTCATGGTAGTATTTCAGACCACGACCGTTTGTGTAGTCAATCTTACCAGTAGACAGTAACTGTGCAGACATGTTTGACAAAGCCTGATTCAGTGAATCCACCTGCTTCTGAACTTGTTTAGTCCACTGCATGATAAGTGCCTTGTCACGACCGTACTGGTCTAAGATGTCATTTTCATAGCTTCTTTCAAAAGCGTTTTCGTAGTAACCGAAAGAAATCAAGTCAGGAATAGTACCAGTTCTCCACGCTGTTCCTTCACGGTCAATAGCCTTAGAACGACCAAGCGGGGCACGTACTTCTGCCATCGGAGCTATGGTTTCAATAACTTCCTCAACATGATAAGCCGCTACGCCCTTTTCATCGGTAGGAGTAGTTTCAGGATTGATTTCAAACTGACTTCTCCAAAAACCGAAATTGGTGCGCAAAAGAGCATCTTCGTTTACGTAAGTACGCAGCATTGTAGCATCCGAATAGAATTGTGCGTACATGCTGTTTTTAATATCGAATTTTGCCATTTCTTACCTCCTTCTTTAATTAAACCTCATACCAACCGTTGATACGGCTCTTGTTCAAATCCAACACACATTTAGGCATAGGCGACATCTTGTGAATGTACATTGTGCTGTGCAGCATCGGTGTAATGTTTACACGTACCTTGCTTACATCCTTGTAGTTGTTAGTCATAGGATAGTAAACGAAGTCATAGTCACACGGAGCAACAGCACTGATATTCTTCACAAGCATTGTACCAGTAGCAGTTTGTGATTTATCTTGTGCTTCAACCAAAATATCACCGTCAGTCAGACTTGCAATTTCAGTATCTACAACAACTTCCCAAACGTCTTTGCCACCGTCAATAGATTCAGTTACGGAAGTAACCTTAGAAGCCTGACCGCCTTCAGCACCGATAGTATCAGGTGCTTTCATCAATACGTCACCTACAAACGGAACATGTGAATATCCGTCACGGTAGATTTTAATAGTAGTGGTTGACTGTGATTTGACCTTGAATGTTTTCAACAGATAAGCTTCGGGATGTTCACCCTTGTCGTCTGTTCTGAACTCAAACAAGTCACCTGCATAGATTTTAGCAAATCCTTTGAAAGGATTCATCCAAGTAGCACCGAATGTAGGAGCAACCAAATCGTTTTTCTGTCCGCTAATATCAACGAACACCGAACGTTGACCTCCAATATCACCAGCAGCACTTAATTGTACCCTTGCATAAGCAACTCCGGGCACTCTGTAAGCATCATAATAATTACTCATTCTTTCTTCTCCTTGTTTAATTTGTTAGACTTTTTCGTTCTCCTGCATCTTCTCTCTTTCTTTTCTGATGTCCTCGAACATAGTTTTATATTTCTTGGTATCACCGTTGGAAGCATTTTTAGGACTAGCCCCGTCACCGACATCTGCTCTTGAACGGTTGTAAATTTTAAGGAAAGAATCTGCCTTAACATCAACATCCATATCTTCCGTAATATTGATTTCCGAAAGAAAATCACTCATCCATTCCTCATCCTTTACACCTTTCTTCTTCAAAGCCGAAGCAAGCTCGTTACGTTTTGCCTTGATAGCATTTTCACGCTTGCCTGCGTTCATTTCTTCTCGCATCGCCTTGATTTCATCCATAAGAGTTTTAATCTGCGGATTGTCCGAATCACTGCTACCAGCAGGTTTAGGTTCTTGGTCGGGATGTTCCTTTTTCCATTGATTGACAAAATCGGAATTGTCCTTTTCGGCATTTGAGTTCATTACGCTGAAAGTATCTTTCACCTTTGCAATGAAGTCATTCAATTCCATTTCATCATTCGCAACTAGAGGCATTAGGGATTCTAACTGCTTCTGTATGCTTCTTTCCGACATGCGCAAGGGTTTCTTGCCGCTATTCGTCAAAATACCTTTGAGGCTTTCAAAGGCTTCTTCCTTAGTGAATTTCATAAACTTGCAATTATAAAAATTTAACTTATCGCAAATATAAACACTTTTGTAATCATTACAATAGGAATTGCTATCAACTTAGTTCACTATGAACTAACTTTTTAGATACATATTTATATTTATATTATTTATTTGTATATTTGCGTATGTAAAGGGATAGAAAGGAGTAATTAACCTTTCGAAAAGGGACTTTCCATGATTCGCCCTTCCCTTTATTTTTGTGAATTGTGGAATTAAGTTAATTTTTTAAAATTTTAGAATTATGGGAAAAAGAAAAACAACGGAACAGTTTATTGCAGAAGCAAGAAAAGTTCACGGAGATGAGTATGATTACTCAAAGGTTGAATATGTAAACAACAACACAAAAGTATGTGTTATCTGCCCCGAACACGGAGAATTTTGGGTATTACCAAGAATACATCTTCAGGGGTGCAAATGTGCGAAGTGTAGCGGCGTTGTAATGGGTAAGGAATACTTTATAGAAAAGTCAAAGAAAATACACGGAGGTAGATATGACTATTCAAAGGTAGAGTATGTAGATTCACATACTAAAGTTTGCTTAATATGTAAAAGGTGTGGCAAGGAATTTTGGATAATTCCTAATAGTCATATATCAAGAGGAAGCGGTTGCGAATGTTATGCGAAAGAGGCTATATCTAAATCTTCAAGAGGGGAATTGGTTTACGGTGCTGGGATAAACGATGATGAAAGATTCTGTGTAGATAAAGACGGTAAATACTATCCAGCATATTCAGCGTGGATGCACATGCTTAGAAGATGTTATTGCGAAGATTATAAAGCCGAGAATCTGACATATAAAGATGCTTATGTTTGCGAAGAATGGCTTCATTATAAAAATTTCAGGGAATGGTTTGAAAATCCTGAAAATGGGTACAAAGACGGATATGAACTTGACAAGGATATTATGGTTCACGGAAACAAGGCTTACAGCCCCGACACATGTCTGATAGTACCTAGATTTATTAATACGTTATTTACAAAATCAGATAAAAATCGTGGCGACACAATGATTGGTGTCAGTAAAACGAAACAAGGAACTTTTAGTTCAAGATTATCAAAAGGTGGAGAGCAAGTTTACTTGGGGCGGTTCAATACTGAAAAAGAAGCATTTCAAGCTTATAAGAAAGAAAAGGAAGCATATATTAAAGACATTGCCGAAGATTATTTCAGTAAAGGCTTGATTTCTGAAAAAGCATACAAATCATTGCTAGCCTACGAAGTGTGGGAGAGTGATTAATGGCAAATGAAGAAAGTGAAATAAGAATTATCAGACCGCAGGAAGGATTTCAAGAAAATTTCGTCCGCAGCAATATAGACGTGGTTATAGGCGGAGGGGTACTCAACCCTCAACCAATGGATGCCTTAATATCAACTCCTGACGGATTTAGAAAAATGGGAGATATAAAGGTAGGAGATATAATACATAATCCAATGGGTGGAAATCAAGTGGTTAATTTTGTAATAGACAAAGGACTACAAGATGTTGTTGAGTTTACGTTACAAGATGGAAGGAAGGTTCAGAGTGCTCTTTCTCACCGTTGGATGGTAAAAGAAAGGCATGGAAATATTATTGATATTTCTTCCGAAGATATTATAAAATATATTGATAAATCTAAGAATAGGGATAAAAGACATGTGAATAGATTGAGAATACCTCTTACTCAGCCTGTATCTTTTTACAAAAAAGATAATCTTAAAATACATCCGTATTTACTAGGTTGTCTAATAGGCGATGGTTGTTTATCTAATAAGTTACATAGAGCTGACCTTGCTTGCCATTCTAAGGATTATCAAACTATTGAAAGAATAAAAGGGTTAGGATATGATATAGTTAAAGAAAGTAAAAATAAGAATAGCCTGCATTATTGCATCAGAAATAAAGAAGTTGTTGAGTATTTGAAGGAACTTGGATTGTGGGGCAAATTGTCTTATGATAAATTTATACCTAACATATATAAGTATTCAAGTATAGAAGACAGAATGGAGCTTATAAGAGGGCTGTTCGATACAGATGGCTGCTGCTCCCAATCTAGCACAAATAGGAAAAGCAGAGTTTCTTACAGGACAACAAGTGAAAATTTGGCAAATGATATTCAAGAATTAATATGGAGTATAGGTGGAAGATGTTCAATACACATTACAGATAAAACAAAAAGAATACAAAATGGGAAAGAGGTAAACTGTGCTAAATCTTACGGATTGTTAGTGTGGACTAAGAATGATAAAGATTTGTTTTGCTTAGATAGAAAAAAAAATAAGGCTATAACTGAAAAAGACAGAAAATGTAGCACAATGCTAAGCATTATGGATTATAAACTTGTCGGCAAAAAAAATGTTAGATGTATAAATGTTTCGGGTAACGAGCATATATATTTAACAGATGGATACGTTATAACAAGGAACTGCGGAAAGTCTTTTGCTGCAATCCTTTCTGTTGCCGAGCCATCATTAGACCCAAATTTCCGTGCATGTTTCACACGAAGAACATTCTCGGAATTGAAAGGTGGTGGTTCTTTGACAGACGATTTTAAATCTGCCTATGGTAATCACATTGAAGTGAAATCAACAGACCCTCCACGTGTAAGGTTTCCGTCAGGGGCGTTTGTTGATTTCAGGCAGATTAACGATGAAAATATACGAAAGGTAACTGAAACTTGGAAAGGTAGCCAGTACGACTTAATATATATGGACGAATTGACTTCGTATGAGTTTTCTACGTTCAAATATCTACTATCACGTAACCGTGGTAAAGCCAAATGGTCGGGCAAATTCAGAGGAACTACAAACCCCGAAAAAGACTGCTGGGTTAGAAAATTCATTGATTGGTATGTTGGATTGGATGGGCAAATAATGGAAGATAGAAACGGTGTCGTGAGATACTTCTATCTTCAAGGAGAGAATGTAGACGATGTTGTTTGGGGTGATTCAAAAGAAGAAGTTTACAGAAAATGCAGGGACGATATTGATAGAAAGATAAAATCTTTAGGTGGTGGGTTTACATATAAGAACCTTATAAAAAGCTTTACATTCTATTTAGGTAGAATGTCAGAGAACAAGGCTTCTATCGGTAACAATATGGACTACGCTGGTAGTGTTGCAGCAGTTGGTGGAAGGCAGGCACAACAGCTTATTGAAGGTAATTGGAATGTATCTTTAAAAAACGATGCAGAAGCACCTATCCCATACGCTACTGCCGAAAGCGTTTTCAACAACGACCCACGAAAGAACAACGACAAATGGATAACGGCAGACTTGGCTGACACTGGTGACGATAACACGGTAATACTTGTTTGGAACGGTCTGCATATCATAGACTATAAGATATTATGTACAAGTACGCCACGACTTAACGCAGAGATGCTGATGCAGATGGCAGAAAGACACGGAATACCTGACAATCATATAATCTACGATGCTATTAGGGCTGCTTATATAAACGACTATATCAACGGTGCGATAGGTTTTAAATCATACAACAGACCAAATGGGTTGTATTGGCGTATGCACTACAACATGAAGGACGAGTGCTACGGACGATTGGTAGAGGTTATAAAGAGAGGTTTGCTTTCATTTGAGGATTCTATTGCGGAAGCTATTTATCCTCACAAGAGAATGAGCAATCCCATTACGATAAAGACGGAATTTATAGAAGAGTGTTCTGTCGTGAGATGGAAAGGTTTGCCCAGTGGTAAAAAGACGCTTTTCAACAAGAAGGAAATGAATCAGATGTTGGGAAAGAACAGGTCTATGGACTTGCTAGACCCTATTGCAATGAGGATGCTTCCTCTGTTGAAATACGAATACGGTCAGGAGCTTATAGCTTCGGAAGTGGCGTTGGAAGAGGATAACGATTTAGGATTGGATAAGGCAAACGTATTTGACGATAGTTTTTGGAGTTAGTATTTTAAATATAAGAGATATATATGGCGATAGCGATAGAGGACATTACGAAGATTATAGACGATGGCAAGAAGATGAAGCATGAGATAAGCGTCAGAGATATATTCTACGTTATTCTTTGCAGAAGCTTCAAGGACAAGAACATTGTCTATGCAGGTCTTTTCGGTAAGGACTTTACTTCTGATGTACTTGACAAGTACGACAAAAGTCAGAAGATGCGGTATTTGAGAAAATACATGAAGTCCAATTATGCGGATAAGGGAGATGTAAACACGGCAACTAGCTGCAAGGTAAAGTACGATGATATTACCTTTGAAGAAAACAAGGAACAGTTGATTAAGAACCTTGCAAAGATTAAGGAGATGAACGAGAACGGTGAACTTGACGCTAAGGATTTTATCAAGCTTGATATTGAAATCCGTACAAAGCTGAACGACAAGTTTGCTGTATCGGAGAAGCAGGACGAGCAGAGGATAATCGTAGAAACCAAGTTCAACACGATATGTCCTCATACACATAGGGAGTGTTGGGTGCAGACAAAGGAATATGCGATGCAGCATTGGAATTTGATTGAGAACCCGAATAGTATTAAAGAACACGAAAACGAGAACGGAGATGAATAGCAAGACTAGAAAACTTATTGATGAATTGTTGGCAGAACCTGAAAAGCTTTTGGAGAAGAAGCCTTTCACGAGGGGCACTGTCGCTGGTAATAACTGCCACTATGGTTTCTTGGATAAGGAAGTTTCCATAAACGGCAAGATTCAGGCTACGCTGTCTAATATCAAGAGAAACGTAGTAAGTCAGGACGAGTTTGTCAGAGAACTAGACCCTATGAGCCACAAGGTACTGTTTGACGAGAATATACCGTCCATTACCATGAAGAACAAGAAAGGGCAGATGTATGAGATAGAATACAAGAAAATGGCTGTTCCTTATCAGAGATTAATCAGGGACAAGCACGTTCTTCACTTGTGCGGAAACCCTATGCAGTTCACGCTGATGAATACAGAGCCTGACGAAAAACAGAACAAGGCTTTCATTGATTTCAAGCAGTATTGGAATTTGAGAAATATGGACGGTATGCGTACAAAGGCTGTAAGTGCGCAGAAGTCTTACGGAGATGCAGGTCTTTTGTTTTACTTTGACTATAAAGGCAGAATCAAGGCTAGACTGTTAAGCTACGAAGATGGATATATTCTTTGCCCTCACAATGACGAGAACGGTGACAGAATACTTGAATCGGTGTATTATTCAGTAGGAGATACGCAGTACATTGACAGCTATGACGATACGTATATGTACAGATATGTATGCGAATGGAATGACGACAGCGTAAATCCTTATAGCTGGAGAATGGAAAAGCCAGTGCCGCACGGATTCAGTGAGATACCTTTGGTGACTAAGAGAGGTCGTGTAGCTTGGGATAACGTACAGAGCATAATCGAAGTTTACGAGGTTATATACAACGTGTTCTTGGTTATTCAGAAGCGGCACGGTTGGGGTATCTTGTATGTAAAAGGTAACTTCAAGGCTTTGTCTGAAAAGGTCGCAGGTGCGGTCATTCTGAATGACACTTCTATGGAAGGCAACGGTAGTGCAGATTTCAAGACACCGCCTAGTCCGCAGAATATGATTGATACGCTTGGTCTTATGGAAGAAACCATTCAGAAAGGATGCGGTGCTACTTTCCTGCTGCCTAAAGATGTGAAAAGTTCAGGTGATATTTCGGCTCAGGCTATCATGCTTACACAGTCTTTGGATATTGAAACAGCCTTGCAGGGTGTTATTGACTGGCAGAATTTTGCGGATAAGATGTGCCGGTTGTTTAAGGAAGGACTTGCAAAGGAACTTGTCAATAACGGCAAGAATCTTACGGCTGTGACTGATTTTGAAAGCATAGACATTAATGCGAAGTTCAAGGTATGGCGACCGCAGAACGATACAGAATACAACAACATGCTTATTTCTCTTAAAGGCGCAGGTGGCATTTCGGAAGAAACGCTGATTGACAAGAATACTGAAAGTTCACCTGACGAAAAGATTAGAATGAAAAAGCAGAAAGAGGAAGAGTTTAAGCTTAAAGAAAAAGAAATGTCCTTGCAATACGGGAACAATAATAACGGAGATGGTGGAAACAGTAATGTTGATTCAAATCAAAATGGCGTAGGAGGCGCAAGTAAAGAGTAAATGGAGTGGTCGGAAATAGTACAGAATGTATTAGTCCCAGTTGGAGCATTTCTTGGCGGTGGATGGATTCTCAATTTCTACAATGCAAAACCAAAGAAAAACAGCATTGAGATTGAGAATATGCGTACTGTGATTGACGAGTTGCAAGATGTTATCAAGCAAAACTCGGAAAGCAGCAAAGAATACCGAAAGACTACTACCGAAGAAATAAACGCTTTGAAAAAAGAGGTAAGGGAATTGTCTTTGAGGGTTGATATAAAACACGAAGCTATCTACGCTTCAAGCGGATGCAAGTTCGTAAAGAAAGCAGAAGATTGTATTGTTATGCAGACTTTCAAAGAGAAATGTCAACAGTGTGGTATAAACAATAACTAATTTTTAAAAAGGAGGTAAATATGTCTTTTATGAGTGACAAGATAAGAAACGGTGGAGAGATAACAAGTCAGGGAGAATTTAACAAGGTTGATTCTTTCTATATCATGCTTGTACCTAAATCCACCGATGCGGCTTCGGTATACGTAATAAACGTACAGCTTGCAGATAATACTGGGCTTGTGGATTTCCCATTCATGTCAAGTACGTGGAATCCTGTCGTATGTACGAAGCTTAACGTAAAGCCGGAAGATTTGACAAGTTACAGAATTTTTTACGGTATGGAATAGCTATGGGTGGATTCAATATAGGAATTGGTGTAGGGTTAAGATACCCTGCACCTAAATTGGGAAATGCAAACGTAAATCCTCCTGAGCCTGATATAACGGATGCTTTGCTGATGGAGGACGGAAGTTTGTTTCTTATGGAAGATGGAAGCTATTTTATACTTGAAGATAGTGCGGTTTTACAGACTTTCAGTGTTAATCAGGTAAATGATACCAATACGACTACGAAAACAAGAAAACCACGTTCTACTACAAGCAAAAATACGGCTACCTCCAAGAAGGTAGATAAAAATTATTGGCACTTTACAAACAATAAATAATTATGGCAGTAAACGGAAAGAAACTAAGTGAACTTACGGATAAAGTAAGTGATATACAAGGTACAGAAAGAATATATGTTTCTGATGGAAGTGGTGTACCTAAATATATTGAAACAAATCAGTTGGCTAAACCAAGTGATATACCTGATGTAAGCGGTTTTATCACATCTACTCAGGCAGACGGAAAGTATGCTACATTAGAGCAAATCGGAAACATTGATGCTATTTTGGATTCAATAAATGGTGAAAGTGTGTAATATAGTAATAAATATGTGGAAAGTTATAGATAATTTCCCTAAATATAGTATTAGTGATAATGGGAAAGTAAAAAGGAATAGATATGAGCAGGTAGATTCAATGGGTAGAACAGTTTTATATAAAGAAAAAGAACTTCGTTTGTACAAAGATAAAGATGGATATTCTACCGTTATGTTTAGAAACGAAAAAGGTCATGTAAAGATGTGTAAAGTGCATAGACTTGTAGCAGAAGCATTTATTGATAATAAAGAAAATTATAAGTTTATTAATCATAAAAACGAGAATAAAAGTGATAATAGAAAAGGAAATCTTGAATGGTGTGATATAAAATACAATAACACCTATAATGGAAGGCATATAATTGCAGGTATTACCCAAAGGAAAAGAATATATTCTATAGATAAAAACGGAAATATTATTCATTATAATGGAGTATGTGAGGCGGCTAAAAGTTTAAACGTAAAAGGTTGCAATATCTCGTCAGCTTTGAACGGTAAATTAAAAACCGCTTATGGTTATAAATGGTTTAAGGAGGTGATTTGATATGGGAACAACGGCAGAGAAATTAAATAAAATATTAGATAGCAAAGCAAAGATTAAGGCTGCTATCGAAGCGAAAGGCGTTAGTGATGTGGGAGATGTGTTGGCTAACTACCCCGATAAGATTGCAAGTATTCAAAGCGGTGGTGGAAGTAGTGGTTTTACAGGTCATGCAGACGTAGAGGGGTTGAAAGCTATTGGTTGGACTGATGAAGATATAGAATACTATCAGACGCACGGTGTTAATTGGAATGAAGAAGATGATGTTTATCATAAAGTACCGCAGGATAATATTGACCTGTATGGTGTGTTGACTATTGATAATATTCAGGAATATAAAGATAGAATTGTTTATCTTCCTAAGATTGATACAAGCAAAAGGGCAAGTTTAAGCAAATTGTTTAAAGATTGTAGTTCGCTAATATTCATTCCTATGATTGATACAAGCAGTGCTGTAGATATGAATTATATGTTTGCTGGTTGTTCTTCTTTAATTTATGTTCCAAAATTTGATACAAGCAGTGCTGTGTTTATAAATCACATGTTTTTTAACTGTTATTCTATAACTTCTGTGCCACAGTTTGATACAAGCAGTGCTATAGATATGAGTTATATGTTTACTGGTTGTTCTTCTTTAATTTATATACTACAGTTTGATGCAAGTAATGATGTGGATATTGATTATATGTTTACTAATTGTGTGTCTATGCAATTTGCAAACATATCAAAACTTAATACATCGTTAAATATAACCAGCTCATCATTATTTGCCAAAGACAGCCTACTTTACATCATTAACAACGCAGCACCAACAAAAAAAATTACAATTACACTTTCGGCTTATTGTTATAATAAGTATAATGCTGACCCTGATGTAGTAGCAGCACTTGAAGCACAACCAAATGTTTCACTTGCATCCGCATAACGAAAGGAGTAATTATGAAAGAGATAAAAGCAAAAGAAGGATATTACTTGTCGGATAAGGACAAGATGTTTTTTTTATAAGTCTGTGAAAGGAGAGAATGTAAGTTAAGACAACTACATTGAAGTGACGGAAGAAGAAGCCAACGGAATAATGAAGCACGATGAAGCGGTGAAAGATATTGATTCGCTTGATAAGATAGACGAATACTCATACAAGGCTTATGTTATACCTGAATGTATCACGCTATTCCTATTACGAATAATCAGGCACTCGAAAGAAAGTCGCTTTTCCCGATGTGGTCAGCGGATGACTTGTCGGTGAAGAAAGGAGAAAAATATCAGTGTGACGATTTGCTTTGGGAAGCCAGGTCTTGAAACTGCATCATTGTGGAAAGTAGTTGATGAAGAACATGAGGGTACAATAGATGATGCTATTCCATATACGCCTCCTATGGAAATATTTGCCAATAAATACTATACCCAGGATGGCGTGTTATACAGATGTACACGTGACAGCGGCATTCCATTAAGCCACGATTTAAGTGCGCTAGTAGGTTTATATGTAGAATTAGTTTAAATACAATAAACATCCCCACTTACTCATTCAGCAGGTGGGGATTTCTTTTTATTGTTAATTTCGTATAAGATACAAAAGCAAGCACCTAGGATAAGACTTTCCATTATGTTAGGGGTGTAATTGAAATATCTTAATATCAGTTCTATTGGAACGCCACAAATAATTAAATACAATATAAAACATTAAAATTCCTTCATTCTTTATCCTCCAATCCGTATAATTCCATGAGATACGAGTTTATCCTATCCTTATCCCATTTGTAGGCTTTCCCTAAAGTAGTTGCTTCAACAACCTTTACCTTTCCGTCTTTTACTTCGGACTTTACCATTGTGGTATAGTCCTTTGAGTTTTCTTTTCCAAAGTCAATTCTTATTTCAAAATTGCCTCTGTTTATCACATAGTTTCTTTGCATAAATTACTCATCATTATAATTGTCAAAATCATCGTATTCTTCGTCACTTGGGTAATCTTGTCCGAAATCCATAGGCTCAATTTACATGATTAAACCAACAATATTCACAATAGTATACAAAATTGCCATAAATAGGTTCGTCAGGAAATATTATTCTTCCACATAAGGCACATCTTGGGAAATTCCTGATTTCTTCTTCAGTGTAATATATTTCCATAGTCAATCCTCCTTAATAAACAGACACAAATCATAAAGCATGTCAATAACTAGTCCGTCTTGTATTTCGTAAAGGCTGTGAATTGTTTCATCCTTATAAATTACGCATACGTAATAATTGTCGAAAGAATCGTCACATATACTTACATCTAACGCTTCGGGCATAGCTTTCTTTATCCTAGACAAAAGTATGTTCTTAAAATTTATTTCCCATTGGAAACTATATACTAGAACACTGTCTATAAAATCAATCTTTTCATTGTTTGTCATAGTGTTGAAATTCCTAAACATGAAAGATATACGATTGAAAGCTTCACAAGAAGAGAGGTTATATAACCAAAACAATAAGTAAACGTACATGCCTTAGGACTTAAATCTTCAAGGTCACGCTTCATGGTTTCGATATTCATCAGTTCCTTGTCAACGAAATTGATATACTTGCTGATTGAAGTACATTTGTACTTGTAGAAAGAGAGCGCAACAAAAATGCAAAGTGCAATGATAAATAGAATTTTCATAGGTCTTTAAACTTTAAATTAATATCTTTTATAAAACTATCATAGTGTTGTAAAGGTACATAATCTTTGGCAACTTCAACAAAAGCATCCAAACATTTAGCTTTTATTAACTTAATTATGTTTTTTTCAAGTATTTTTTCTATTTTATCTATATCTTTATATTTAATTATAATAAGATTTATCTTGTTGTTCTTGCAATACTCTTTTAATCTTTTATCTCGTTCAACTTGTATATCAAAGTCATCTCTATTTTTATAGAAAAATGAATTATACTCATAATGCTGCTTCCCATTAAACTCTATTATAGTGCTATACTTTGGTAGATAAAAATCAACCCTTATGTTGTTTCTTGAAAACATTTTTTGTTCAAGATTTATTTGGTATTGAGGTTGAAAGTTAACGCCCAAAATATTTAGAAAACGTTCTATCTCCTTCTCTCCCCTAGAAGAAGAACAACGAGGACATCCTGCTCCTCTTAAATGACTTTCAGGTGTTTGCCAAAAACTACCATGTTTTGAACAAATTATATTAACATACGTTTTACTGTCGACAAATTCAACCTGAGAATAATCGTATTTCGCGCCATGAACAGCTTTAGCCCTTTCTAAAAACGCATTCTCATCTATCTTTTTACAGTTAGCACAATATGGGCATCCGTGACCTAATAAGTGTGAATTTGGAATTTGCCAGAACTCTCCGTGAATCGGGCATATAATACATACTTTCGTATGATTATTTATATACTCAACTTTGGAATAATCATATTTACCCGTATGAATTTGTTCGGCTTTTTTAATAAATTCATCAATATTACTCTTACACCTTTCCCCATTCTCAAAGTTAGCACAAAGTTTACATCCATAACCACTTAAATGGTCATTTGGTCTCTGCCAAAATTCTCCATGTATAGGACAAATTATACATACCTTAATTTTGTTTCCTTTATATTCAACTTTGCTGTAATCGTACTAGTCACCGTGTACAGCTCTTGCTTTTTCGATAAATTCTTCTGTTGTTGATTTTTAGACATTTTTTACTAAATTAAAAATTGACATGAATAAATATTTTATATAGGAATAAATTAACTAATAACCTAATTAGTAATATATACTTACTATAATATTCCTATTATATACATTAGCTATTCAGGGTAATAAGTTTGAACTGAGCATTTTGGAAAGAGTGTAAATTCCCCTTTAGAGGTACAATCCTCTTTTTAGGTTACACTCTTTTGGATTTTTAATGTAACAAGTCGTCACATCGCACCCCATCAGTCGTGGTTGTTTACCTGCATACATGAAACAACTTTTAGAACCTATGCGTGTATGCCGCATCCATGCTACCGTTCATTAACTCCCCAGTTCGCCTAAGCATGGGCTTTACTCTAAGCGTTTAACTTTATGTCCGAGGTTTCTAGCCGATACAACATAAAGTATATAAAAAAAAAGAAAGCATTGGAAATGTACCGTGTGTAGTCCCAATGCCTTCTTTATAGTATATCTTATTAAAAAGAACTTTCTACAATTTTCGCACGGTACATTTATCAAATACGAAGCAAATATAATCATTAATTTTCAATCTGCAAACAAATTAACATAGTTTAACTTTGCATAATTGTAATAAGTACAAAAATGTAGTATATTTGTGCTAAATATATGTGCACAATGGAGAAGATTTTAAAGTTATACACATTCGTAGACGGAATCGAGGATACACCGTTCCCAAACAAGACGGAACAGATTGTCATAGGCGATTTCAAATACGATGCAAACGGAAGAATGGGCGGCGTACCCACAATAGAGGCTACCGTAAAGCACAGACTTTGCCTCGACAAGCTTTGGACGAACAAGGTGTATGCTTCATTTGACGGTCAGAAGTTCTATGTAAAAGATACACCCTCATCGTCTAAAAGCAACGAGGACGAAAGATACGAACATTCGGTTACTCTCAAATCCGAACGTGAAGTCCTCAATCATACCTATTTCATAGATGCGGTTCAGGGCGACAGCACGATTGACGGTGTTGTTTCCAACAGTCTGAAAGTACAGTTCATGGGTGACATAACACAATTTGTCGCTAGACTTAATGCTTCCATGTCCTACTCAAAGATAGACTATACAGCCGTAATTGACGAGGGCATAACTTCTGAAAGCCAGCTTGTATCTTTCGAGGACAAATACATTCTTGAAGCTTTGCAGGAAATATACAATGTATATAAGCTGCCTTACTATTTTGTCGGAAAGACCATACACGTAGGATATGAGCAGAACGCAATACCTACGGTGATGAAGTACGGCATTGACGGTGCTTTGCTTTCCGTATCAAAAGAGAACGCAAACTACAACCTTGTAAACAGAATTACTGGTGTAGGAAGCAGTGACAATATCCCTTACTACTATCCGAACAAGACACCAAAGGGTGAAGTTTCAATAAATGTATATTCAGGCAATCAAGGTCTGTCACAATCCGATTTATCGCTTGTAGATGCGGTCAAATTTGCCGAGAAAGTAGGTTCGACTGACAAATGTATCTACTCAAAGAAAAGTGGCGAAAATGTCGTTGTCATAAATTTCTACGAGTTTTACAATTCGTCAACATTTGTCGACTACGAAGCAAATTCTGAAATATCAATACCAGTAAGAAAAGAAGGCAGTGCTTATAAAAGTACGGCTACATTCCTTGTAAACGTAACGATACTGCATGATGCAAGCATTACAGTCAATACCGCCTTTATGCCTATTAATTTCAGCTTGGGTGCTTTAAGTTCACCGTCATTTACGATTAAGGGATATGGCGAAGAAGATACACAGTACAAAGTCCTGAACAACGGAGATAAGGTAGCAGCAGGTGACTACACAATCAAGGTTGTATTCAAGGTTTCCTACACTGGCATTGTAAGTGATTCTGTGACAAGTGCCAAATTCTACTTTGAGGCTTCATTCCCTAGTTCATACTATGAATATTGGGACTTGAACGGAAAGGAAGTCAAGCTTGAAGAAATAGGTATAAGTCTTAACGGAAGCCCTAAACTAGTAGTAGGTGACTACTTTACACAGAATATAGGCAAGCAGATACCTTATTGTACGGAACTTATGCCGCCTATATACAGAGAAACGGAAGGCGAGCAAAGATTCTACAATGCGCTGAACGACACATATCAGAAGCCTGATTCAGACGAATACTACACATTTGAGAACGTATATTCAGAGGGCAATCCTTTAGAGGGCAAAGTTACCGCAGAAGATATTAAACCGTCTATCAAGGGAATGACAAATGCGGAAGGACTTAGAATAGACATGTTCACCGAATTTGCGTATGACGAAAATGACAGTGATGAGTTTGACGGCGAGAAAAACGAATACGTTCATCCTTACTTCTTCGGAAAGCTTAGAAAGTTCAACGGAGATTACGGATTCAATCTATTCGACCAAGCATCCGAAAGCGGAAATATGGAATTTTCGTTTACAAGCGGTATGTGCGGCTCTTGTACCTTTGAAATAGGAGCAGGAGATGAAACACAGAAGAATTTGGTTCAGGTAGACGATAGCGGGAATCTGTTACGTGACGAGAACGGAAACGTAAGATGCGGTCGTGACGGATTGCAGAAAGAAACACCGCAAGACAGACAGAACGATACGGTAAACTATGAAGTATGGGTTGCACTAAAGAAAGACGATACAACCTATACAAACGTCATGCCTAATGTATCAAAAAACCTCAAACCGAAAGCAGGTGATACATTTGTCATACTGAACATAAACATGCCCGATTCGTACATATACAAAGCCGAAAACGACCTTAAAGAATACCTCATTCAGTATATGGCAGAAAACAACAGCGAGAAGTTTAACTTCTCCATAAAGTTCAGCCGTATATTCTTTGCAGAACATCCTGATATTCTTGAACAGTTGAACGAAAATTCACGGCTTATAGTAGAATACAACAAGGTACAGTATACTTTCTATGTAGACAACTTTACATATACAATGAGTTCAGATTCGCCATTGCCTGAAATAGAAGTAAACTTGGCAGATACGCTTTCTATCGGTCAGAACTCATTACAAACAATGCTTGACGGTGTTAAGCAGGACGTACTTTCCAATATAGGAAGCGGTGACATACTAAGTCAAGGGAACAAATACTTTATTAGAAAGGACGTAGCCGACAGAGCAAAGGGAGAAAAGACATTCAACGACCTTGTAAAGCTAATTGACGGTTTGGAAATAGGTACATATCTAAGCAAAAAGTCAGGTGCAAAGATTTCAGCGGACGGAGCAGCAGAGCTGCTTAATTTGTTGCTTAGAGGTGCGTTGGCAATAGGCGACTATAAAAAAGGCTTGAAAGGAGCCAATATTGACGAACAGGGTGTTGCAGATTTACTTTCTATACTTGTACGAAGCGGAATAGAATCAGCTAATTTCTCTACTGGTGCGTTAGGGGCTGGATTCTGTCTGAAGAAAGACGAAAACGGTGACAGTTATCTGGAGGTAGACCGTATGCTTGTCAGAAAGGTAGCCACATTTATTCGGTTGCTTATACAACAGATAAAGCATGTTGGCGGTCAGATTATTCTGACTCCGGCATCTATGTCTTGCGTTAAGATAGAGGATAAAGGAGATTTCTATCGTTGCTATTTTGAGAACACGGACGGAGAAAGAACAATAGAGCAGGAATTTGTTGTCGGTGACTTGGCAAGGGCACAGACTTTTAACGTTAAGGAAGGTGTTAATGAGAACGTCACTAATACCTACTATTGGCGTGCTGTTGTAGGCACAGGAGATAACTATATAGACCTTTCTAAAACCGATTGCGATACAGGTTCTACTGAACCTAAGGCTGGCGATGATATCGTACAGTTGGGTAATAAGTCTGATGCTACACGTCAGGCAGCTATTATCTTGTCTGCATACGGCAATGATGCACCGTATTTTAAATTGTATCGTGGTATCAATTCCTATTCTTTGGACGGAAAAGAATTTGTTTCATTTTCTCGTTCGGAAGTAATGATTATTGCCGATGCAATAAGATTCAGTTCGGGAGAAAGCGTAAAGGACTATATCGACAACGCAGTAGGGGAAGTCAATACAAAAGTAGACGATGCTATATCTGATTTATCTGAAAACATTTCATTTGTAAATCAGTTATCTAAGGATTTAGAAGCTGTTAAAAACCAAATAGACGGTGCTATTGAAACATGGTTTTATGAACCAGTTCCTACATTAAGTAACGAGCCTGCTGTAAATTGGACTACAAACGAAGACAAGAACGTACATTTAGGCGACTTGTATTATGATGGTAATGGAAAAGCGTATCGCTTTCAAGTGAGTGGTAGTAAGTATACATGGCAGGTAATAACCGATTCTGATATCACAAAAGCTTTGGCTGACGCTAAAAAAGCGCAGGACACGGCAGATGGAAAAAGAAGGGTATTTGTGACTACCCCGTCTAATGCCTCGGTGTATGATATTGGAGATTTGTGGGTTAATGCTACATACGGAAGCTACAAGAATGATTTGCTTCGATGCAAGACTGCCAAACAAGCAAATGCTCAGTTTTCTATTGAGCACTGGGAACTTGCTTCTAAGTATACGGATGATACTAAGGCAAATCAGGCTCAGGCTGCGGCAGATGCAGCTAAACAAGCAGCTGATAGTGCACAGCAGACAGCCAATAACGCCGTTCAAAGCGCGGCAACTGCAAACGCCTTATTGTCTGATATAGCAAATGACAACAAGCTGACTGCTCAGGAAAAGCAGGAAACAAAAAAAGAATGGGATATTATTGTTTCTGAAAAGCCTAAAAACAATGCAAGTGCTGACAAGTACGGAGTAAGCAGGACTGCTTACGATACGGCTTATAATACGCTAAGTGCTTATATAACACCGTTGCTTTCAAGTCTTTCAACAACAAGTAATATATCAGGAGCTGCATTCAGAAGCAAGTTTAAGGATTACTACGATGCTCGCACCGATTTATTGAACGCTATATCAGCAAAGGCTAAATCCCTTGCAGATGCTGCACAACAAACTGCAGATGCGGCACAAGAAAAGGCTAATCAGGCAATAAAGGATGCTGCCAACGCAAAAGCGGCAGCAAACAATGCACAAAGTGATGCTGATGAAGCTAAGAGCCGATTAGATAGTTGGGCTTCTGACGGTTCTATTTCTCCAACAGAAAAGCAGTCATTGAAAGAAGAAATAGCTAGAATTGACGCAGACAAGACACAGATTGCAAACGGATATAGTAAGTACAATCTAGGTACTCCTACAAATTACAACAATGCACACACGACTTATCGTGCTGTGTTGGTAACTCTTACGGCTTCATCTCCTGAAACAATTGCTATTCCTTCTGATTTTGCTACAAAGCAGACAACGTATTATACACAGAGAACAAATGCTTTAACCGCTATCTCAAATGCGGCACGTGATTATGCGCAAGGTATAGCCAACGATTTAAGTTCTTATAAGAAAACGGTAAGTTCACAGTTTGAGCAGACCAACAACAGTATTACTGCTGCTGTAACTTCTTCAAAAGAATACACCAATAATGCTATTAATAATATTCAGATTGGAGGTAGAAATCTAATTGCTATATCTAATATAGTAGATGGTTATATACAAGCAGAAAACGGAAATTATTACAGTGTAAAAGATGGATACAATTACTGCTCAAAAGATTTTATCCCTGCAAAATATGGATATTATACACTAACATTATACAAAAGTATATCGGTAGATAGACATTCAGGCTCTATTCATTGTTACGATAGTAGCAAAAAATGGTTAGGCATTTGTTTGCCTGGTATTACTTGGACATCTCCAAAAACAAAGACTTTCCAAACTTTAGAAACTACAAAATATATAAAGTTTACCTTAATAAAAGGTAATGTTGAAGGTAATTGGAAACTTGAAACAGGAACTAAATCTACAGACTGGTCACCTGCTCCCGAAGATTCGGAAAACGCTTTGACTGAATATAAAAAAGAAGTTACGGCACAATTCAGTGTATTAGAAGGTGAAATTAATAGTAAGGTTTCTTCTACTGAAATTACTACTATTAAGCAGGAAATAATTAATACTGCTGCGAGCGATGCAACCAAAAAGGCGAATGATGCAAAGACTTCAGCAATAAGTACTGCCTCTGCTGACGCAACTTCCAAGGCAAATAAGGCAAAGCAGGACGCTATATCTACTGCTGCTACAGATGCTACCAACAAGGCAAATAAGGCTAAGAATGATGCTATAACAACAGCCGGACAAAATGCAGACAAGAAGTACGCAACGATTACGACTGTAAAATCTATGCAGACAGTCATAGAACAGCACTCAGAAAAATTATTGCTAAAAGCCGAAAAGACAGAAGTAACTACCGTTCAGAACAACCTGAATCAGACTAATAACAATTTGTCAGCGCTGACTACACGTGTAAGCAAAGCAGAAGTCGCGTTACAACCTGATAACATTTGGATTGGTATTTCTTCTAAGGTTACAAGTGTGAGCAAGATAACCAACATTGTTCCTGACAGTTGCTTCGATGATGCTAATTATAGCTTGCTTTATACCGGAGGTTCACGAGTTAGTGCGGCAACTGCCAACAATAGTTGTCCTACAAGTTATTGTATGAAAAGTACAGTTGGTACGATTTATGCTAAGTCATACGTTAATGTTAATGTAGGAGAAAAATATTATGTAACTGCCTTAGTTAATGCGGAGAAGTGTAATTATAATGTAACAGTAGGTCTTAGAATAAAACTGAAAAATGAAACATACAAATACATAGAGCTTGATGCAATAGAATCCAAAACAAAAGGATGGAATACCTCGTCAGGATATATAACAATACCAACAGATTCTATTTCTGCAAGTATATGTTTCAGTATTAAAGGGACATCTAATTTAGGCGAAGCTTACTTTACAAAAGTTTATGCCTACAAAGTAGATGAATCTATTAATCAAAACTATGCTTTATTGACAAGCAACGAAAAAAGATTGACTACTTTTAATAATGTAGCAAATCAAAGAAATACATTATACAAAACGTCAGGTTTAAAAAAAGGAGATATAGTAACCATTTCATTTGAATACGAAGCAAGAAATCTTATTTGGAACGCAACGGAGAACTCATATTTTAGGGTTCAGTTTGACGATAAATTTGGTTGGACTGCTCATAGTATTCCTAATTTAAAATCTAATGGTACAGGTAAAATTATTACTCCTCCCTTAACTTTAGGTGGTAGTGATACAAATATCAAAGATTCTAATATTGAAATGGTTTTTTATTACATTTCTTCTGTGTTACAAGACAATAAACCAATAGGTTACTTCCGTGTTTGGAATCTCAAAGTCGAAAAAGGAGAAAGGTCAACACCGTGGAGTGCTGCACCTAGCGATTATTCCACAACAGAAGAGATTAAGACAGGAATTACCGTTAAAGAGAACGCCATAAGTATTTTCGGAAAAGATGTATCTTTACAAGGAAAGATTACATTCAGTTCTCTTAATAGTAGTTTGCAGAGCACAATCAATAATAAAGCTGACTCAGGCGATGTCACTTCTAGTATAAATTCCTCTAAAGAGGATATGGCTAAAAAGTTAGGATATGCCAGCTATGCTGATATGGTTTCCGCAGCAACAGCCGGAAATACAATCATTGAGGGAGGACATATTCGTACAAGTCTGATTGAAGCGGATGCTCTTGTAGTAAAAACACTTAATGCTTCAAATACAGATGGTGTAAGCGCACTTGTCAACAAGGACGGCATGAAAATGACGCAAGGAAGTAATGTACTGTTCAAACTGATATCCAATAAGGCTACTGTTGGAACGACACGATATTATGCGCAAATGGACTTGACAACGGTTTATTCGGATGGTTCTACTTTGCAAGGTACATTAACACCTGAATCTTTGTTCCTTAGAGGTAAAACTAAAAGTACAGATAAGACTTTGAAAACTACATTGATGTATAATGGCTTGATGATATATGATGAAAATGGTACAGGTCTTACTGTTAACACAAAAGGAATACAGCTTACGTATTGTGGAAGAACTCAGGGGGGTAGTAATGTTTGTGCTGTTGTGCATTATGCTAAGTGTATATTCTCTGCATATATAACAGCTTCGGGATATCTAAATAGATCTATTGGCGCTTCTATTCCTAACAGTTCAGGAACTCCTATCGAATTTTCTGTAACAAAAAAAGCTACAGGTCTATATAGAGTAACACACAATATAGGGAATACACTTTATCATGTTCAGATAACAGCTTTATCTAATGGAAAATTAACTGTTGCAGTAATTGAAAACATTTATAGTACATACTTTGAATATAGTACGACAAGTAACTATAACAACTGGTCTCTTATGGATGCAAAAGTATTTATAGCTGTTTATTACGAATCACCCAAACTTGGAACATTTTAAATAAAACTTTCTATAAAAACTGTTTAATTATGAAAAAACTTAATTTTAAAGCTGTCCCGACAAGGGACATTGAAGGTAACTTGGAACCTCGTGACATCTCGAAAGAACTGGGGAATTACATCTATCGTGAAACTTCTGACTTGGGAGAATTAGACCTTGCACAGAGAATCTATAAAGACGGAGAAGTAGAAGCAAATGAGAGTGAAATAGAAATCATCCGAAAGTACATCGACAGCGGATATAAGGCGTTTGTAAAGAAAGCCTTTGAAGAAATGGTTTCGGATGTTCAAGAAGTTCAACCTTTATAAAAAATAATTATGGATATTAAAAATCAATCCTACGGAAAAGTTATCAGTGCTGCATACCAGCACTACATTACACTTGCAGATGTGGAAGATAAGTATAAACCTATCTTAACCACTATTACAATTCCTTCATGGGAGGAAATAGACCAATATCAAGAGATAGACGAAGCGGAAGCGGAAAGAATACGTTCTATTAAGAGCACTTCGAGCGAAAGCATAGAATTATTAAAAGAAAAGGTAGATGTTATGTCTAAGCTGTTTGAATCAAGTATAAACACTATGAATCTTACGGACGAACAAGCATTGCAGGTTAAGGAGCTGTTCCCGAACTGGAGTAATTTTATTAACCAGTCAATACCTAAAGATTTTAAGACAAACTACAATAATGTATTATACAAGGCGACAGAAGCAGTTGAAAACGTATCAGCAGAAGAAACACCCGAAATTACAGTAGCAAGTTATTCGCCTATAACAGATAAAGCAACAGAGTAAATAGTAAGATATATGAAGATAATAAGAAATAAAATAATCCCTTTTAATGGGTTTAAGGCAATAAACATATTCGGTGTATTGTTTGTAAGAGAAAGAGCAAATATAGACGTTAAAACAATTAACCACGAGGAAATACATACAGCACAAATGAAAGAAATGTTATATATATTCTTCTACTTGTGGTATATTGTAGAATGGATTGTAAGGCTTTTTTACAAAGGAAATGCTTACAAAAACATATCACTTGAGAAGGAGGCATACAGCAATGAAAGTGACATGTTTTACCTGAGTAACAGAAAAAAATATTCCTGGATGAAGTATATTTAAAAGATTAACGTATATTTGTGACGATAAATTAATGTTTAACTAAATGTTTTGAATTATGAAAGAAGAATTGAAAGAAGAAGCAAAGGCGTTGATTGATGCTGGCAGACGAACAAGCAGTTTATCAGGACTTGTCGGCACTCGTAGGACTTTACGTTGAGCAAGTAGAGGGATAAAATAAACAAGGGGAGTTTTAATCGCTCCCCTTTATCTTTTAAACAACTTTCTCAATCTGTTTTCTTTAAGCCTAGACTTTTGTAATTCCTTTTCTTCCTTACGTTTTCTCTTAGCTTCACGTTTACGAATATCCTCATTCAGCTTATCACGAAGTGCCATAATATCGGAACGTAAGAAACCGCAACGCTGATTGTTTATTACTACCTGCTTTATTCCGTATTTGTCAAGTACGGATTTAAGACCGCTTCTGTTTGTAGCACCGAATCCTAGTATTTCACCTGCCTTGTCATAATTAAGTACATCGTCCTTGCATACTCTTCCGCTTGCATTGTTGTTCAGTGTAGCAATAGTAGAAGCTACCGTATCTTCGTTACATTCACCGTTTATAATCTTGTCAACCATGTCAAGTAAGTAGTTGACTGCCATTTTCAATACGATAGGTAATTTGTCTATCTTTTCTTTAGTTTTATCGCTTAATTCCATACTCCTTGTATCTTGATTTCTTAACTTTTCTTGCTCTTCTGGAATGGTTAATAGCTAGTATAATAGTAGATATTGTAGCAAACATAAGTGTTCCGCAAGCAAAATATATGTATTCTTCTGCTGTATCAAATATAGAGTATTTACAATCAATGTAATTAACAATTGGGACTAAAACGAGATTATAGCAAAGAAATCTTGCCCACCTACAATGATATTTCCCTTGTGTATGTGACAAAACAGTAAGCAACACTCCAAATAGCAATGAATTTGTAAATAGGTAGTCATATTCAGATATATCTACTCCATTTAATGCGTAAATCAAAACTATCAGCATATATGTATTCAAACCAAATATGCAAAATCTAACTACAAACTTATCCATTTGCTCTATCTTTATTTACTTTAGCTATAACTCTTGCTGTAATAAAGCCTCCAGTACCTTTACCCATCTTAGGCTTAACCGCCTTCTTCGCTTCCACCTTAACCTTTACTTTCCCTTTGCTATTCGCCATAAATTAACCTCCTATAAAAAAAGAGCCAGCGATAAGTCACCATGAAAAACCTATCGCTAACCCTTTTGCGTAAAAATTTAAACTGTAATAATATGAGAACACAAATCCTGCTCATGGTGAAAAACAACATCTATGAAAACATAGAGGGCAAAAGCGGATTCAAACCGCTGTAAAACACTTTTGCAGAGTGTTGGCTAAATCACTCACCCATTTTGCCCGAATTTCAAAGAAAACCTAGACTATCTTCACAGACCATCTAGGCTAATACTAACAATTATCAACTCTTTAATTCTATGAAGTACATTACAAATGTAATAATTCTTTTTAAGATTCCAACTCTATAAGTGTTAAAATTGCATAATTAGCTAAATCTTTTAAAGAATCAACGTATGTTTCACCTTTTACTTCGTTGCTTTTCTTCTGCAAAGACTTGATTCGGTTAATCTTTTCCTGCAAATGAATGATAGAATAGGTCATTCCGTATTCTTCAAACAACTTGACAAAACTATCTCCGTAGTCCTTGTTCTTTGCTTTGTATGTTTCAAGCAATTCACTTGTTATCTGTGAGAATTTTTCTTCTTTGGTCATATCAGCTTTCAAATTTATTAAGTTTAACTTGCTCGCAACATTTAACTATATATTCAGCTAAATAGCACAATGGTTCTTGATTGTCAAAGTCTAATTTAGCTCCAATATATTCAAAAACTCTCATTGCGGCATGAAATGATTCATGTGCTATAATAGGATTAGTCATACTTTTTTTAGATGCAAATCTAATAAATATTCCTCCTTTATTATTAGTACAATCATAAGCTGGTTCTATAACCGCATCGCAACTATCGTCCATATCAGAAAGTTCTTTAAAACCATCAAACTTATTTTCGGTAGTGATAGCAATCCAAATCTTTCTAGGATATATGCCTAAATCAAATTCATGTATTTTTACTTTTGTCATATCTCTGTAAAGTCTTTCATATTATTACACCTCCTTATCGCATATAATCAGTTCGTGAGCGTAGGGCAAAGATTCCACAAACTTCTTAAAGTTTCCCCAATCTTCTTTTAGCTTGTGGTTTTTTCTTTGCTTGTATATCGTAGATAACTGTTCATAGTTCGTAGAAACACGAACAAACAATTCTGTACCCATAGGACATTCAGAAATAATCTGCATGAACATGTGATATAAGCACTCTTCTTTTGTATTTGCTTCAATTACTTCGCCATTTCTCAATTCAAAAGTAGTCCTTTCAAAAGCCTCTCCTTCTAAGCCAGCAAACATATTATAAGCATAAACTAAAGCGTTCATCTTATCAACAGTTGCTTGGGAAATATACTTGTTACAACACTTGTCAAAATCCATTTTAGTGATTCTGTGCATAAGCGAACTTGAAGTGATGTAATCAAACCAATGATAGCGTTGAAGTTGCTTTGTGATATATTGAGTATATTTCATATCGAAAGACACTCTGATACCTGTTCTAAAATTGCTATGCCCAGTACCACCACCACATTTAGCCAATTTGATAGCACGTTTCAGGCTTTCTTCAAACTCTTCATCCGTGTATTCCGGCATTTCCAATCTCATTGCATTTCTACTTGCTATGACGCTTTCTTTGAGGTCATATACTTTTACATTATATATTTCAAGCATTTTTGTAATATTTTTTCAGAGATGATAAAACTTTTTCAGATAAACAATCTTTATATTCATCAATTAAATCATTAAGCAATTCTTGTTTTTTCTTTAAATATGTAAACTTAGCCTCTTCTTTTGTTTCAAAAGTACCTAAATGTATCTTCTTTCCCTTAGAACGAATAAAAGATACATATTTAGTTTTTGACCTATTAAACCCATATCCAGCAGCTTTATTGCTTTTTTCAAAAAAAGTATTGATTTGAGGGGGAACGAAGCAGCAAGTGGCTGGAGAGTATACTCTATTACCTCTTACTAAAATATCTTTATCTAAATGCCACCCACTTTCATACTTTTGTTTTTTAGCCCAATCCAAAAAATTTTTAAAACAAAGCCATTCTTCACACACACAAACATCGCTATAAGAACCTCCTATACGATTGGCTCTATAAAGCATATTATACCATATATCATACATTTTTGAATCATAATCGGAAGTTCCCGTAAATCCCCCAAAGATATTCTTGTAAAGTTTATCACGAACTTCTCCGTTTTCTATATGATTCATAGAAGTAAAGTATTCATATCCAGTATTTTTAAACTTTATCTTAACTTTTTCACAATTAAAATATTCAACGATATTGTATTCTCCATATTTTGCATGATAAAAAGAAGTCTTTTGCAAATCATTTATTGATTTTTTAAGCATCTGTTCCCATATTTAATTATCCAACCGTTCTGTCATTCTTATCTCCGAGCAAAACTTGATTTGCCAATTCCATGTTGTTCTCAAATTCTGCGTTCTCCTTGTACGTTTCGTCCTGCAACTCTGCGTTCAAAGACTTTTCAGTCATTGTTTGCAAGCGTTTTACAATATCCTCTGCAATACCGAAGAAAAACTCATCGTCACAAGTGGCAAAGATGCCCAACTGCAAAATCTGTGTGGTAGCCAAATACAAGAAGTCGTATGTTTTCTTCTGTTCTTCGGTAAGCTCGTCATATTTGTCTTTCATGTCAAGCACTACTTCCAAATGCTGATAAAGTCCCGACATTCTAGGACTTACAATCAAATATAATCCACCTTTTGCCTGAAAAGCAATATAGCCCTTACATCTCACAAATCTTATTGAATCATTGTCGTATTCCTTAATCACGTCTTTTTCAGGAATACAGAAGCGCATAGGCTCTACATCCAACTGACCTTTCAAAGACAGTAATTTGTCAATAAGAGAAGCCGCAAACTTAGCGTCCTTACTGTTTGTCTTAATCTGATTTACTACTTCATCAATTTTCGTTTTCAGTTCCTTCTTTTCCATATTCAAAATCTTTAGTAAAGTTTCTTTCGTATTTTCTTTCTTCCAAATAATTAAGGTAATCTCTTATCGCACACTTGATAATACATTTCTTAACCTTGTCACGGTCTGATTTCTTCCGTTCGTCAGTCTTTGCTTCTCCGTTTTCATCCTTAGAAGAAAGATAAGCGGCAACTTCATCAGCTTTGTATTCATGCTTTGCAAGATATTCGATACAGTCAGACTGCTTGCGCAAGTCAGGCATATATCCGTCTTTTAAAAACAAAGTAGGATAAATTTCATCATACTTCATAATAGTAGCAGGATTGCCGAAGTCTTTCATAACTACTGGGTTGTTGCTTCCGTCATTTGCAACCACGCAATAGTTCGTACTTCCGTCACATTTCCAAACCTTAGCGACTGCCTTTACCCAAATTCTGTTGTCACCCTCTTTCAAAGGTTCAGGTAATTCATGCTGGTAACATTCATTCAAAACCTTAACCAGCGATTCTTTTTCAATATTTAACTGCATAAAAATACGTTTATTTATTCAATTTAAATCCTACGTTAAACATATAGTACAAATTCTTGTCGTAGTAACCTATACCGCCTCTCAATGTCATGTCATTTCTGAACTTTATACTAGCACCGATATTAGGAGCAAACTTCTCATTCATATACAATACGCCTGCATCGAAATAAAAATCAGTTCGTTTAGGATATATCTCCCTCGTTACAGTATTTGTAATAGTTACAAATTTAGTATTGTTGTAAATATTAATACTATCCAAACTTGGTTTAAATCCACTTACCCATGCTTCATAAAGACTGTCCTTGTAATACTTCTGTGTAATCGGCAATAGTATATTGCCATTTTCGTCACTTTTTACGTAAATGGTATCAACTATCCTTTCCGTAATAAAAATCGGTGTTTTGACCTTATACGTATCTAATTTTACGGAATAAACCGTATCGCTGGTAATCTTCTCTATTACCACCTCCTTTCTGTTGGTTAATGAAACTAACAAAGACACCAACAATACGGCTATCACTATGTATGGAACGTATTTAGTCATTCTTTTTAGATTCGCAGAATTTCTTATGAGCATCTTCTACTTGCTCAATAATAGGACGCATAATAGACTTGGTGAAATCATCAAGCTCATCATAATGCTTTATAATATCCTTATAAAGCTGTTCTTCTTTTTCTGCGTCAGGATTTATTTTTACTTCTCTTTTGAGAATATCTTCTTTCATCTTCTTTGAAATTTCAAGGAAAGCCTTACGCATAGCCTCACTCAAATCATCAGGAATAGCAACCGATTCATCCAAACCTTGTTTTACATTTGGTTTATCTAATTCAATTCTTTCCTTTCTTCTCTTCCGTCTTTCCTTGTTCTTGATACGCTTCATTTCAATCTGATGTTCCAACTCCGCACGTGCCTCATTCAGACTTTCAATTACTGAATCAATTTCATTTACACTTGTGAAGTGGAGTACCATACCTTCATCTTCGTTTTCATAACTTGGAATAAAAAAATCTACTTGTGGTTTCATAAATTATACATGTTTACTTGTTTGACCTTTAATGTTCTTGAACGGAAATTCAACCGCAATATATGGCGCACTTCCGTAAATAATATCCTCGTCTACCTTTATTTTGTCAGTCTGTATCATTTCAACTTCTCGGTTTCTCACGTTGTCCCAATACTTGATAATCTTGCCGCTGATAAACTCAACAAAGCTGTCGTACACATCTCGTCTATCTTTGTCAGAGAATACAACCGTCAGCTTTATATCCGTGCTTTCTCTTGTTACCTTTTCAGGCAAATACACTCTCAACATGTCTGATTCAGCAAATGATTCTGTGTATATATTTTTTACCTCTCCGTAGCTGCTCAATCCTTCAACCTGACAAAATATAAGTCCCTTAAACTTTTCGGTAAGTTCTACTTCCGCTTCCCATCCTTCTTCGTCATTTATGTATCTTGACATATAAAACTTATAGTCCTCATTCATATCTGTCCCTTTCTTTCTTATTGATACGTTTCAAATTTCCGCAATTCCCACTCACAGTTATATCTTCGGGATTTCCATAGCATACGAGAACCATAGAGCCTTCGCCTTTTACATTTATATGACATTTGCCAGTCACATATACATCGCAAATCTTGAAAGAAGAAACATTGATAGCAACATCTGATTCAATGATTCCCATGATAGTAGTGTCAGCTTCTATTTCTCCGTTGTAGTGACAGTACAATTTTGAATTATATCCGTTAAGACTAGCAACATATCCACCGTTGATAAATCGTGCAAATCTGCTGCATATAATATCAGGACTTATGCCCCATCCTTTTGCTATTGTATCACAGATATAGTCAAGACCTTTAGAACCTAAAGCCATATCCATAATCTGCTTGTCACTTTTACATCTGTCCCAAACCTCCGAATACTCGGAACAAAGATTGTGAATCCTTGCGTTTTCTCTGTATTTCTTTAAATCTATTTCCATAAAAATAAAGTTTACTTTTACAAAGATAAGCTATTTGTTTTGAAAATCAAAACATTTCAAATAGTTTTTGGTATTGACTTGAAGATATTTCATGCCAAAAGGTAATAACACAATCTGCCTTATTTTGGTTTTTCAATACCTCCATCATTCCTAATAACTCAAACTCACCGCTATCTGAATAGCATATTCCGTTGCCAAATCTACCACTAACCATACCATCAACTCTGTAAACGTAATAATAATACTTTCGCATAATTCTGATTTTTACTTTTTACTACTTCCTTTATATACACTCGCATAAATAGCACGACCTTGCTTTTCAGCCTGCTTTTTAGTGGGATAAACCTTTCCCGATTTGCCCCACTTGTAACCACCTTTTACTTTTCTTACTGGCATAACTTCAAGCTTTTTAAAAAATCAATTAACTCCTGACATTCTCCGTCACAACTTTTCTTTCCCTTGATACATTTCCCCTTCTCATAGTAAGGACATGTAATCTTTCCAAATTTTACATAACTTTCTTTCATACTAAAATGGTATTTCTCCTTTTTCTATCGTATAACCAAAAGGTAAATTACTACTTGCATTGTCGTATTGCTGCTGAAATTTCTCTAAGTCAGACTGATGCTGCTCGTAACTCAGTGATTGCTGGACTGGCTCTTCTTCCCAACCGTAGTGAATATCCTCACTTTCTGTATTTTTAAATCTTCTTGTAGGTATTTCATAGTACATTCCAACAAGACAATCCACAACTCCGTACAATCTGTTTTTGCAAATTTCTATGCAGTTGCCAAACATTGAATATTGCTGGACAACCGTATTACCCAAGAACTCTCCACCTGTCTTTAAAAAGTCGTTATTTACTCTGTGTACGATAAACACATTGGAAGCGGCATTGGTTAAATCGGAACTTCCACTAATATCTGTTTTTCTCAAAAAAGTAGTAACCTTTCTTGGGTGAGCGACAAGCATGATGTGGATTTTATTCTTTTTTACAAAGTCACAAAGTTGGAGAATTAATTCTTTCTGCTTGTTATTCTTATCCCCCTCAAATATATCAATATCCAAAGAAAATAAGTTATCAAGAATAAACAACTTGACCCCTAACTTGACAAGCTCCTTCATATCATTAAATATCTGTTCCCATTTATTCGTGTATTCATTATTGTAAAGAAAAAACTTTCCATCCATCCAATAGTCTATCTTTTGAGAAACATATTCAGGAACATAATATTTACCCTCATCTTTTTTACTCGGTTGAATATATTTATTCCCTGCTGCGCTTAAAGAAATCCAAGTCTTTAATACATCAGGTCTTAACTCACCACTCCATAAAGCTACCTTGAAATTCTGCTGTATAACATTCAGGATAAGATTGTTTATCCATGAAGATTTCCCCGAAGAGTTACTGCCCGATATAATTGTTATTTCTCCCTCATAAAGACCTACAATCTTCTTATCAAGTTCAGTATATCCTGTCTTTATGTGCATAAGACTTGATAAATCCACCTTCTTAATATCAGACATGCTAAACCACTTCTTACCCAATTCAGGGCTTTCCTCTTTTATTTCATATTTTTTCTTTTGAGGCTGCATATACCTGCCTTGCGGCTGCATATATTGTTGTGGTGGTCTATTCTCATAATCGTATGCGTGCGGGTCAAATTTAAGACGCAAATCACGCCACGTATTACCTTGACATCCGCTATGAAAACACGTGAAAACTATACCTTTGTCTGAAACGTATATTGCAGAATCTTTCCCATGCTCAGGATGAAAAGGGCATGTCTTTAATACAATTTTTCTTGATTTATCCGACAGTCTTTCTTCCTTTAAAACCTCAATCCCATTGACAGACAAAAACTCATCTATATCAAATGGCTTTTTATTAACCCCTCTTTGATATTGAGAATTGTTAATCTTAGGCTCTATTGGTTCAGGGTTATTAATCTTTCTATACTCGTTTACAACAGACTTAAAAACATCATAACTTAGATATTCAATATTTTCAGGTATTGAAATTATCTTACTATATCTATGAGGTCTTTCTTGTGTATCACCTCCCTTTCTTGATTTAGACGAATAAAATTTAGTTAATCTTGATGCGTTCTTATTCTTTATATCACAATCCACCTTACTATCAGTAAACCTCATAGAGATATAATTCAAAAAGTCGCTAAACTCCTTGTCTATTTCTTCTGAATTATCCCAATTATCAATACGGAAAAGCTCATGGAAGCCATTCCCTGATTTACAAACAATAGGTTTAGGGAAACCAATAGACATCAAATACCTATAAACTTCTACGGCTTTAAGGTGTGCGTATTCCATTTCTTCCTCTGTGCTTGCAATATCTTTTACACCTCCTTCTCTTATAGGGTCAAAATCAAGAAATAACCATCTTCTATATTTAATATCAGGGTCTTTTACGGCAGATACCCCTTTTAATAGTTTATTAAACTGAGGTCTACCACTCATAGCATCCTTTAATTCGTTAAATACAAAGTATGTATTGTAAGGTTCTTTGTCGAATCTTTGTACTTCATTTATTAAAGATTCTTCATTATTAAATATACCTGAGTAATTTTCGTTACCATTAATTGTGTTAAAAACCCTTATCTCAATAAGACCATTGTCTGTACGAAATACATTTAATGTCTTTTTTATCTCATCAATATCCATTTATTGCACCTCCCATTTCTTTGTTTGCGTATTCCATTTGTATCTTATACCACCTTTCATTACCATAGCAGAGGACGGTCTGTTTTCGGCAGTGTACCCATCAAAAAGCATGTCAATATCATACATTGAGATGTAACATTTAACTTGTTCGTTCCAATGTAGATTAAAACCATCTAACTGCGGTCTATATTCGTTATCGGTATTATTTTCTCTTTCAGGGTCAAAGATAATCATATTTCCTTTGTAAACAACATCTTTAAATATCTTATCTCTCAAATACCGTTCAAAGTCTTTTTGATATTTTCTTTCAGAAACAGATTGAACGTATGCTTGTATGTGAGATTTAGCCAACTGCATTTCTTCTATGGTAAGTTTATCCCAATAGGGTTTAGATTTCCCCTTGCTACCTTTTCTGTTATACAGTTTCCAACATTCTTCAAAAAGCAAATCTTTGTCTTTCTTAGATACGTTAGTATCTTCTTTTTCTATGTTATAATCTTTATTAGTAATCTCTGTTATTGCTGCTTCATTTTTTTCTTCTGAATCTTCATTTTGAAGTTTCATACCTTCATTTTGAAAATTAATAGAATAGTAACCACTAAGCCCATCATATCCAAGTTTCTTTATTTCTAAAACAACAAATGCAATAT
>ENA-OWPF01000154-OWPF01000154.1-human-gut-metagenome-genome-assembly--contig:-NODE-154-length-84827-cov-7.492273_pt1 | contig 84827 bp, 72 predicted proteins | sample MGYA00248261_ERZ651840 | MGnify/ENA primary metagenome ERZ651840 (study PRJEB26924, sample SAMEA4378268) | human gut metagenome | biome: human gut; feature: human-associated habitat; material: faeces... | reverse complement strand
AAACGCTGATCCGAAATACACACTGCGTGAGGATGGATGCCTTGCAGATATCGTTCCTACACTGATCCAGCTTATGGGAATGGAACAGCCGAAAGAGATGACTGGTAAGTCACTGATCGTTAGAAAGTAATAAGTAAAAATAAGCAGACGCGCCTTTAGGGCGCGTTTGTTGTATATATAATGTATGGGTCCATGAAACGGCCTGCTAAATGTGACGGGAATTATAAATGCATTGCATCAAAAATCCGGAGGCAGCCCATGTGGGCCGCCCCCGGATTTTTTAGGAGTAACTGCTATAAATAAGAGGTGATTGCGTGCTTTCTTATTAGAAGCCCTTAATGAGTTCGCCGTTCTTTGGCTCGAAACGTCCAGTGAAGAAGCGGAGAACTTCTGGCTCGTAAACCCATTTCAGACCGCTGATGTCATGTCTTCTCTGGTACAGGCCGATGATAGCGTCAGCAACATAATCCATATGAGCGTATGTATAAACACGACGCGGGATTGTAAGACGAACGGTTTCCAGTTTCGGAACGTGGTTTTCACGGGTGTGTGGATCACGTCCTGCAGAGATGATGCCGCGCTCCATTGTACGAACGCCGGAGAACTCGTAGATTGCTGCGGAGAGTGCCTGAGCTGGGAAGTCCTCTTCCTGATCTAAGTGATCTAAGAATGCTCTTGCATCTACGAAGATCGCGTGTCCGCCGTAAGGTTTAACCATTGGAACACCTGCTGCGTCTAACTTTTCGCCCAGGTAACGGATCTGGTTTACACGGTGGCTGATGTAATCGAAGTTCATGGACTCGCGAAGACCAATAGCCATTGCTTCCATATCTCTTCCTGCCATACCGCCGTAAGAAGGCATTCCTTCAAATTGTACAACCATTCCAGTTGCTCTTACATATAAGTCATGATCATTCATACATAAGAATCCACCGATATTAGTTAAGCAGTCTTTTTTACCAGACATTGTACATCCATCTCCATAAGAGAACATTTCATGAACTATTTCTTTAACTGTTTTATCAGCATATCCTTCTTCTCTTTCTTTAATGAAGTAAGCATTTTCAACACATCTTGTAGCGTCAAACATTACTTTTATTCCATGTTTATGAGCAAGTTCAGAAACAGCTTTTATGTTAGCCATAGAAACTGGTTGTCCACCTGCTAAGTTAACTGTAACTGCTAAACAGATATAAGGTATCTTTTCTGCTCCAACTTCATCTATAAGAGCTTGGAATTTTTTAAGATCAACATTTCCTTTAAATGGAAGTATTGCTGATGGATCATGAGCTTCGTCTATAATAACATCTCTAAATGTAGCTCCATTTCTTTCTTGGTGGAATCTAGTAGTTGTAAAGTACATATTTCCAGGAACATAGTCTCCAGGTTTTATTGTAAGTGAAGATAAAATATTTTCTGCTCCTCTTCCTTGGTGAGTAGGAACTAGATATTTAAATCCAAAGTATTCTCTTACAACTTCTTGAAGATGATAGAAGTTTCTACTTCCAGCATATGCTTCGTCCCCTATCATTAATCCAGCCCATTGTCTGTCACTCATTGCATTTGTTCCAGAGTCTGTTAATAAGTCAATGTAACAATCTTCAGATTTTACTAAGAAAGTATTGTATCCTGCTTCTTTTATAGCTTTCTTTCTTCCCTCTTTGTCTAGGTTACCCATGTTTTCTACCATTTTGATTTTAAAAGGTTCAGGTGCAAATCCTCTTTTTTCCATTTCCATTTACTTATCCTCCTTGAATTTGAAATATATACTGCACTTTTTGTGCTATTGTGTACTAAGTTAAAAATAAAACCGTCCGAACATAAAATTAAATCTATTTTTTATTTAAAAGATAGCTTTTATTTCTCTCTATTCTTCCAATTTAATTCATAATCTTTTAAAGCGTGAATTGCTTGATTAGATAAAGGTATAATTGCCATCATATTAAATACTGTCATAAGTCCAACACCAAGGTCTCCTAATTCCCATACAAATGTGTATTGAGCAAGACCACCTGCAAATAACATAGCTAAACAAATTGCTTGATATATTTTTTGTGCTTTAATTGAATCACCAAACACGTAAGCCACATTACATCTTGCATAGAACATAATTCCTAAGAATGTTGAGAAGCTGAATAGGAATAAAATTATTGCTATGAATATAACTCCTGCACTACCAATATGATAATTCATTGCTGCTTGTAAAAGATCCATTCCTTGTAATCCACTTATAACTTCTTTTGGAGCTAAAAGCATTATAAATGCTGAACAGCTACAAATTAAAAGAGTGTCTATAAATACTCCTAATGCTTGAATAAGTCCTTGTTTAACTGGATGATCAACATCCGCTGCCGCTGCTGCACATGGTGCAGAACCTGATCCAGCTTCATTTGAGAACAATCCTCTTTTAACTCCATTCATAAGTATTGCCCCGAATCCTCCAGCAACTGCCTGTCTGAATCCAAATGCCTGTCCAAATATCTCTGCAAACATTTCTGGGACATGACCTATATTTTTGAAAAGTATAAATAAAGTTACACCTATATATAAAACTCCCATTACTGGAACCATTTTATCTAATACTTTAACAGTTCCACCTTTCATGAAAACAATTAATCCTGATAAAATAACCAATGCTATTGTTGTATAAAGTGCTGGTATTCCAAAAGCATTTGTAAAAGATTGACTTACTGAGTTAGCTATAACCTGACTTATTCCACACCAGCAAAGAAGACCTGAAAGTGCAAATAAAATACCTAATAATCTAAATCTTGCACCTCTTGCATATTTCTTTTTGCCATCAGCAGAAACATATTTTACATCTCCATATACATTTGGATAAAAATCTTTGTCATCTGAAACTGTAATAAGTCTCATTCTTTCCATAAAATATGCAGGTCCACCTCTATATCCTCCATATAAAGGATCGTGTTCTTTATAAAGCTGAGCCAATGTTGCTTCAACAAATGCTGAGGCAGAACCAACCATAGCTACAACCCACATCCAAAATATTGCTCCAGCTCCTCCAAAAGAAATCGCTGCAACAACCCCTGCTAAGTTACCCATTCCAACTCTTGATGCTGTTGCAATCAAAAGAGCCTGTAAACCTGAAATAGATTCTTCATCATTTGATTTTTTAGGTTCTAATACAACTTTTATCATTTCAGGAAACATTCTGAAAGGAAGAAACTTTGTTTTTATAGTGAAGTATAATCCTGCAGGAATCAATACAACTACTAATATACTAAGTCCTATCTGTACTTCTCCAATGTTTAAAACAATCAAATCTCCCCACAACAAACCGTTTATCGCACCAACTAACGCCTTCAGTGGATTTAACAAACTATTAATCATCGCCCACACTCCTTTGTCTTAAAATTTTGCCCAAGTTTTCTCTTGAACTTTGATGGTGTTACATTGTGTTTAAAAATACCGGTGCTGCTTTTTTAATGCTTGAATATTTATATTTTATTCAATGTTAAAATTTCGTAATAAAATTATATTCAGCATCAATGATTTGTTTATGTAAAATCGTATTTATGTATTTGATTTTTAAATATTTTGTTCAAAATAAAAATTATTTATTTAGTTTTTGTATATCTTCTTTATCTTCTACGCTCTGAGTATACCCTATATATTTTTCTTTGTCAAATATTTTTTTCAGCTGTAACTGTTCTTTAAATGAAAAAATACATCTATTTTTAGTATTAGAATGCTAAATTTTAAGTATAATCTTAAGCAGTCAAAAAAAACTTTTTTTATGTAAATATTTTTTGATAGATTTTTTAAGTATTCTTTCATTGTTCAAAAAAAGTATAAAAAATTTTTTATTTTTTTTAAATTTTTTTATTTTTCTTTATTTTTGTATCAATACAAACAAAATTTATAACTTTTTTATAAAAAAATAAGACCAAGAGTAAAATTCTAAAATTTTACTTTCAGTCTCAAAAAGCTTCTTATTTTATTATTTTTTCCTTGAAAAGAAGTGAGGCGAATCTCCTCTTTTTCCATAAACTACATTTTCACCTATTTTTTTCAAACTTTTTTCAAGTTCTGTTTTTCCTTTTTCTGCATCATCATTTATATTTGGCTTTCCATTATAAAGCTGGTACTTTCCTCTTTCTGAAGTTTTTGTAGCACTAGGCATTATTATATTTGCTCCTGCTAAAACACCTTTCTCTCTTCCTAAAGGATCAAGTCCTTGAAGAGCTGTTGTTGCAGCAATATTTATATCTTTCATATAAATTCTACATATAGCTATCATCTTAAGACCAAGCTCTACTCTCTTTTCTTCTGAAAGAATTTTCCCTTTAAATTCCTGTCCCATTGGAGTTTCATTATGAAGAATATAAGGGCCCATACCTATCATATCTATATCATTTTCTTTAAAAAATATTATATCATTTACTAAATCTTCTTCTGTCTGTCCTGGAAGACCAATCATTACTCCAGTTCCAACCTGATAGCCTGCTTTTCTTAAATCCTTTAATGCCTTAAGACGTTTTTCAAAACTATGAAGTCTGTCTTTTGGATGAATAGTTTCAAAAAGATTTCTGTTTGAAGATTCTATTCTTAAAAGATACCTTGTTGCCCCTGCATCTTTCCATCTTTTATATGTTTCATAAGTCTGTTCTCCGACAGAAAGAGTTATTCCTAAACCATCATCCGTTCTTTCTCTTATTTGTTTTAATATATCCTCTACAAAATTTATAAACTCTTCATCAGTTCTTTCTCCAGACTGAAGAGCCATAGAAGCATATCCATTTTCATATATCCATTCTGCACTTTGAAGAATATCTTCTTTTGACATAAAAAATCTTTCAACATTTTTATTATCTCTTCTTATCCCGCAATATTTACAATTTTTTATGCAGATGTTGCTGAACTCTACAAGCCCCCTGTAATACACATTGTTTCCTATATATTTTAATTTTATTTCATATGCTTTATCAAAAAGAAGCTGTAATTCTTTCTTATCTTCTATTTTCATCAAAGTAAGAAGATCTTCTCTTGTAAGCTCCTCTTTGCTTAAAATTTCAGAAATTTTCATTATTCTCCTCCACAAATATTTTTTTTATTATATCATAGAAAATAAAATTCCATAGTAAAAAACTAAATAATTCTTTACTTTTTTTTTCTTATGTGGTAACATTCAAATATAGGGTATAGGGGTATATACTATACGTAAAAATTTTAAAGGAGATAGATTTATGAAAAAAATATTTTATGTAGAAGGACTTAAATGTGGTCATTGTGCTTCTAAAATACAGGAACAAATTGAAAAACTTAACGAAGTTGAAAGCTGTATTCTTAATTTTTATACAAAAAAAATTACAGTAGAATTAAAAAATTCAGTTGATGAAAAAGAGTTTTTAAATACTATAAATAAAATTGCTGATAAAATAGAAAAAGGTGCAAAAATATTTAGTGCAGACAAATATGAAAATTCTGAAAAAGATAATTCACTTCACCATCATCATAAATGCAGCTGTGGAGAAAAACATGAGCATGAAGAAGAAAGCTGCAGCTGTGGACATGAACATCATCATGAACACAGCCACGGAGAAAAATGCGGCTGTGAAGAACACGAACATAAAGAAAGCTGTTCATGCGGACACCATCACCACGAAGAAGAACATAACCATAAACATGGAGAATGCTGTTCACACAATCATTCACATGAAGAAAAGCATTCACACAATCACAGCCATGAAATAAAATTTTCTCATGAAGAAAATGAAAATAAAAAAGAAAAAAATAATAAAATAGATTACGAAAAAATTTCTCTTTTTGGAGGATTAGCTCTTTTTGTCATTTCCCTTTTAATTTCAAAAGGAACTATAAAAACTACTGTTCTTCTTATAGCATACATAATTGCAGGGGGAGATGTTTTATACAAATCTCTTCTTAATATAAAAAATAAAAATTTTCTTGATGAAAACTTTTTAATGTCAATAGCAACAATAGGTGCAATTTTTCTTAAAGAATATAATGAAGCTGTAGGAGTTATGATTTTTTATAAAATAGGAGAATTTTTCCAAGAAAGAGCTGTTAATAATTCCAGAAAATCTATTCAAAGTCTTTTAGAAGTAAAAGCAAGTTATGCAAATATAAAACTTCCTGATGGAAAAACCAAAAAAACAGCTCCTGAAAATTTAAAAATAGGGGATATTATAGTTGTAAAACCTGGAGAAAAAATAGCAGTCGACGGTATTATTATAAAAGGAGCTTCTTCTCTTGATACTTCTGCTCTTACTGGAGAATCTCTTCCTGTTTTCGTTGAAGAAAATACTGAAGTTTTAAGCGGAAGCCTTAATGTTGACGGAATGATTGAAATAAAAGTTACAAAAGAATATAAAGATTCTGCAATAAGTAAAATTATTGAAATGGTTGAAAATGCAAGTGATAAAAAAGCTCAGTCAGAAAAATTTATAACAAAATTTGCAAGATATTACACTCCATTTGTTGTTCTTGCTGCTCTTATTGTAGGAATTGGAATTCCGATGATTTTTGGAGATTTCAAGCTTTGGTTTGGAAGAGCTTTAATATTTTTAGTTATCTCTTGTCCTTGTGCCTTAGTGCTTTCTGTTCCTCTTACATTTTTCAGCAGTATAGGGCTTGCTTCAAAAAGAGGAATTCTAATAAAAGGAGGAAACTATCTTGAAAAATTAAAAGATACAGAAGCTGTTGTTTTTGACAAAACAGGAACTCTTACAAAGGGAAAATTTAAAATAGAAAAAATAAACTGCTCTAAAAGTTTTTCTGAAAATGAAGTTTTAGAAATTGGAAAAGCTGGGGAATTCTATTCAAACCACCCTATCGGGAAAGCTGTACTTAATTATAAAGATATAAAAATTTCTGAAGAGGATATAAAAGATTATAAAGAAATTTCTGGAAAAGGAGTTTCTGCCCTTTATAAAGGAAAAAATATTCTTGTCGGAAATAAAAAGCTTATGGAAGATAACAATATTATAATAGAAAATCTTGGTGAAGAAGATAACACAACAGTTTATATTGCTCTTAATAAAGAATATATAGGTTCTCTTCATCTTGCTGATGAAATTAAAACCGATTCTTTAAAAACACTTGAAAAACTTAGAAAAATGAATATAAAAACATATATGCTTACTGGTGATAATAAAAAAATTGGAGAATCTGTGGGAGAAAAACTTGGTTTTGAAAAAGAAAATGTTTTTACAGGGCTTCTTCCTCAAGATAAAGTCAGTGTACTTAATAAAATCAAAGAAAAAAGTAAAGGTGTTATTTTTGTGGGAGATGGTATAAATGATGCTCCTGTTCTTTCTCTTGCTGATATTGGAATTGCAATGGGAGGAGCTGGAAGTGATATTGCAGTCGAATCAGCTGATATTGTTTTCATAAATGATGAACCTTATAAAGTTGTTGAGACTTTAAAAATTGCAGCTGAAAACAAAAAAGTTGTTATGCAGAATATTTATTTCTCTCTTGGAGTAAAATTACTTGTTATGATTTTAGGAGTTATTGGTCTTGCAAATATGTGGCTTGCTATATTTGCTGACGTCGGAGTTTCTGCAATAGCTGTTTTAAATGCTTCAAAAATTTTAAGAATTAAAAAATTATAAAAATAAAATTATTAAAAAACCCTGCATTTTTCCGTGCAGGGTAATTTTTTTATTCATTCAAAAAAAGTAATATTAATTAATCATTATAGTATAAATTTTCTGTTGGGAATACAGAATCACAAGTCATATCCATTCCAAGTTTTCTTACAAGCTGGTCATCAGTTTTTCCCAAAATTGATGTAGAGTGAGCCTGACTTCCTTTTAATTTATAAAGATTATCAATAGCTCTTTTTGCTCTTTCATCTGTAACAGCACAAATACTTAAAGCAATAAGAACTTCTTCACAGTTAAGAGTTACATTTTTACTTTTAAAGTTTATAGATTTTAAATTCATAATAGGCTCAGCTATTTCTGGAGCAATCAAATGAACTTCATCTGCAATTCCTGCATGATATTTTATTGCATTAAGTATTGCAGAAGCAGCAGCACACATTGTCTGAGAGCCTTTTCCTGTTATCATTGTTCCGTCGTCAAGTTCTATTGCCACAGCTGAATAAAATTCATTTGGATCTTCAGCTTTTAATTTTTCAAGACGTTCTCTTGCAGCTCTTAAAACTCTTCTGTCAGTTTCTTTTAATTGAAGCTCCTCCATAATAAGTTTTGCTCTCTGATAAGTATCTTTATCTATATATCCTTTTTTATAATCACAAGAAGCATTTAAAACTCTTCTTATAATTTCCTGTTTTGATGCTTCTCTTACAACTTCATCATCAACAATTCCAAACCCAACTCTGTTTACTCCCATATCAGTTGGAGATTTATAGATTGACTCTTTTCCTGTAATTTTTTCTATTATTCTTTTTAAAACAGGAAATGCTTCTATATCTCTGTTATAATTTACTGCTGTTTCACCATAAGCTTCAAGATGGAAAGGATCTATCATATTCACATCTTTAAGGTCTACTGTTGCCGCTTCATAAGCAATATTTAAAGGATGTTTTAAAGGTACGTTCCATACAGGGAATGTTTCAAATTTTGAATATCCCGCAACTTTTCCTCTTTTATCTTCGTGATAAAGCTGGCTTAAACATGTAGCAAGTTTTCCGCTTCCAGGCCCTGGAGCTGTGACAACAACGATAGGTTTTGTTGTTTCAATATATGGATTTCTTCCATATCCCTCTTCACTTACTATTGTATCAACATCAGTAGGATATCCTTTTGTAGCTCTGTGTTTATAAACTTTTATTCCTCTACGTTCAAGTTTATTTATAAAGACAGTAGTAGCAGGCTGGTCATCAAACCTTGTTATTACAACACTGTTTACTTCAAGTTCATAACTTCTTAAATCATCAATAAGTCTTAGTACGTCCATGTCGTAAGTAATTCCAAAATCTCCTCTGATTTTGTTTCTTTCAATGTCACCTGCATAAACACAGATAACAACTTCAACATTTTCTTTTAATTTGTGCAGCAATTTAATTTTTGCATTTTCATCAAAACCAGGAAGCACTCTTTTTGCATGAAGGTCATATAATAATTTTCCTCCAAATTCAAGATAAAGTTTGTCAAAGTTATTTACTTTTTCCAAAATGTATTTTGATTGCTCTTCAAGATATTTGTTGTGGTCAAATCCTATCTTCATTATCTCTTCTCCTTATATTAAAAAACTGCGTGTCCATAAAAATTAAATCCATTACATCTGATTATTTTATCATATTAAATATATTTTTCCTAGAAGTTTATAATTTTTTCTATATAAATATATTTTTATCCCGTTTTTAAAATCATTGTCAAAAATAAATCATATCCGTCAAGACTTGACCTGTGAAAAAAAACAGATTAAAATGAGCTATAAATTATCTTAAATGAAAAAGGAGAAAAATTTATGACTGTATATGAATATGATTATCCTTTATACAGACCCCCTTCAGAAGCATACAGCCTTATTATCCAGACAACTTTAGGCTGTTCACACAATAAATGTACCTTCTGCAGTATGTATAAAAGCAAAAAATTTACAATAAAACCTTTGGAACAGATAAAAAAAGAAATAGATTTTTTTAGAATACATATAAAAAAAGCTGAAAGAATATTTCTTGCAGATGGTGATGCTCTTATTATACCTATGAAAATTTTAAAAGAAATTTTTATTTATATCAATGAAAAATTTCCTGAAGCTGAAAGAATCTCTCTTTATGGTTCTCCTAAATCTATTTTATTAAAAACTCCAGAAGAACTGCTTGAACTTAAAAATTTAGGATTAGGACTTATTTATCTTGGAGTTGAAAGCGGAAGTGATAAAATTCTTTCTTCTGTAAAAAAAGGAGTATCAAGAGAAGAAATAATTACAGCAGGAAAAAAAGTTAAAAAAGTCGGAATTCCACTTTCAGTGACAGCTGTTGCAGGACTTGGCGGAAAAGAAAATTCAATTGAGCATGCTGTCGAAACAGCAAGCCTTATATCAGAAATAAATCCAGATTATTTTGGTGTTCTCACTCTTATGCTTGAAGAGGGAACAGAGCTTTTAGAAGAATATAAAAAAGGAAATTTTATTCCTCTTTCAAGTTCTGAAATCCTTGAAGAAACAAAACTTATGATAAAAAATATAAATGTAAAAGAAAAATGTATTTTTAGAAGCAACCATGCTTCAAACTATGTTTCGTTAAAAGGAACTCTTCCTTATGAAAAAGAAAATATTTTAAAAACTATTGACTTTTCTCTTGAAAATAATGAAATAAAAAGTGAATTTTTAAGAAGATTATAAAAAATATTTTCATAAAAAAATATAAAACAAATTCAACTTTGTATCCTTTATTAAAAAAGTTTTTTATAAATTTGAAATATAACAAAATAAAATTTTGAAAGTATAGTATAATAAAAATATAAATTTTAAATAAAAAGGAGAGGATATTATTATGGCAGTATTAGTAACAGGCGGAGCAGGATATATCGGAAGTCACACTGTAGTGCAATTATTAGAAGACAACAGAGAAGTTGTTATAGTTGATGATTTGAGTAATAGTAGCCCAAAAGTTATAGACAGAATAGAGGCTATAACAGGAAAAAGACCTAAATTTTATGAAGTTAATATATTAGATGAAGAAAAGATGGAAGAGATTTTCAAAGAAAATGAAATTGATTCTGTAATACACTTTGCTGGATTTAAAGCTGTTGGAGAATCAGTTGCAAAACCTCTTGCTTATTATACAAATAACCTTACAACAACACTTATCGTTTTAAATCTTATGAAAAAATATGGTGTTCGTAACTTTGTATTCAGTTCTTCTGCAACTGTTTATGGAGATCCTCACACTTGTCCAATCTTAGAAACATTCCCTCTAAGTGCGACAAACCCATACGGAAGAACAAAACTTATGATTGAAGAAATGCTTGTAGATATCTGTAAAGCAGACAAAGAACTTAATGTTGCTCTTCTTAGATACTTTAACCCTGTTGGAGCACATGAAAGCGGAACAATCGGAGAAGAACCAAATGGAATTCCTAACAACTTAATGCCTTATATTACAAAAGTTGCTGTTGGAAAACTTGAAAAACTTAGTGTATTCGGAAATGACTACAATACTCCAGACGGAACAGGTGTAAGAGACTATATACACGTTGTCGACTTAGCAAACGGACACTTAAAAGCTCTTGCAAAACTTGAAACAAACCCAGGACTTGTAATTTATAACCTTGGAACAGGAAAAGGATACAGTGTTCTTGACATGGTAAAAGCATTCAGCAAAGCATGCGGAAAAGATATTCCTTATGTAATTGCTCCTAGAAGACCTGGAGATGTTGCTATGTGTTATGCTGATGCAACTAAAGCTAAAGAAGAACTTGGCTGGGAAGCTAAATATGATTTAGACAGAATGTGTGCTGACTCTTGGAGATGGCAGAGCAACAATCCAAACGGATATGACGACTAAAAATTACAATAACCTTTAAAATATTTTTTCAAAAGAAATTCTATGTTATTTATAATATGGAATTTCTTTTTTATTTTATAATTTTTTTAGGATTTACATTTCTTTTACATAAAAACTAACTCTATTTTACCAGACTGTTTTATACTCTGTGTGAAAACAATAATTAAAAAATATGGGAGGAAGAGAAATGAAATTAACAAGAAAAAAATTATTATTATCTGGTATTTTAGCTCTTAGTATGTCTGCTTTTGCTGAAGGGCCAAAATATATTTTCTACTTTATCGGAGATGGAATGGGAGCTGCCCAAAGACAAATTTCTGAAGAATACAAAAAAGGAGTTATGAATAAAGATGGAAAACTTCTTATGAACTCTCTGCCATTTTCTGCAATAACAACAACATATTCAGCTGATACTCTTATCACAGATTCTGCTGCTGCAGGAACTGCTCTTGCAACAGGACATAAAACAAATAATGGAGTTATTGCAAAAACTCCTAAAGGAGAAAATCTTAAAACTCTTCTTGAAATTGCTCAAGATCAAGGAAGAGCAACAGGGCTTGTAACTACAACAAGAATTACTCATGCTACTCCTGCTGTCTTTGCTTCTCATAATATGGACAGAGATGATGAAAATGGAATTGCTGAAGATTATGTAAAAAGTAATGTTGATTACTTTGCTGGTGGAGGATACAGACACTTTGCAGGAAAAGACAGCGGACTTTCAAGTAAAAGAAAAGACTCAAGAGATCTTATTAAAGAATTTCAAGATCAAGGATACAAAACATTTGTAGGATCTGATTCTGGAAAAGAATTTAAAAAGTGGAAACCAAAAGCTGGAGAAAAGGTTTTTGCAGCAATGGAAGCATCACATATGCCTTATGAAATTGACAGAAATAAAAAAACAACTCCAAGTTTAAAAGAAATGACTGACAAAGGAATCGAACTTCTTCAAAATGATAAAGACGGATTCTTTATGATGGTTGAAGGTGGAAGAATTGACCATGCTTCTCATGCTAATGATGTAATGGGAACTATTTATGACACAATTGCTTTTGATGATGCTATAAAATCTGCTTACGATTTCTATAGACAACATCCTAAAGATACATTAATCGTTGTTGCTGCTGACCACGAAACAGGTGGTATGGGACTTGGTTTTGGAGCTAACTATTTCTTAAAACTTGATGAACTTAAAAATGTAAAAGTTTCTGTTGAAGATGTTCTTCAAAAAGCCTACACTGGAGACAGAGATGCTTTCTTCAAATATATTGGAAAAAATATGGGACTTTCTAAATTAACTGCCGATGAAAAAGCATCTATTGTTAAAGCTATGGATTTACAAGATAAAAATAAAGATGCAAGTGAAATGTTTGGAGGATACAGTCCTGTGGCAATCGCTGTTACTCACATTATTTCTGAACGTTCTGGAATGATGTGGACATCTTATGCACATACAGCTGTTCAAGTTCCTCTTGCTGCAGTAGGTAAAGATGCACAACGTTTTATCGGATTTAAAGATAATACAGATGTAGCAAAACTTATTGCAAAATCAATGGGTGAAGAAATAAAATAACAGGGTGGTAATGTGAAAAAAATAGGAATAACAGCTCTTACAGCAATATTCCTTGCCCTTCTGGTTTTTATCATAAAACCAGAAGGGTATTTCTTTAAAAAAGAAAATATAGGAAAAGTTTTAGCTGTAGACAATAGCGATGCAATAGTTCAGGGAGTTTCAAAAGTGGGCTGTCAGCATCTTAAAATAAAAATTCTCACTGGAGAATTTAAAGGTACAGAAATTGAAGCAAATAATCTTTTAAGTGGAAGCATGGAATATGATGAATTTTATGAACCAGAGGATAAAATTCTTATGGCTGTATCTTTCAATGAAGAAACTGAAAAAGTGACAGGAAAAGTTCTTTCTCTTTTAAGAATTGAAAAAATAGCAGGGCTTGCTTTTATTTTTATTTTTCTTCTTATATCTTATGCTAGAAAAGTTGGAGTTCAGTCTTTGATTTCTTTTGCTGGAAGTGTTCTTATAATTTGGAATTATTTTATTCCTGCACTGAAAAAAGGGGAAAATGTTTTTATAATAACTGTTTTAACTCTGATTTTTCTTTCTGCTCTTATTATTTTTCTTGTTGCCGGTTTTACAAAAAAAGGTTGGAGTGCTTTTTTAGGAACTTTATCTGGACTTTTTGTGACAGCAGCACTTACATTCTGCTTCGGTGATACTTTTAAAATTGACGGAATGAATCAGCCTATGGCACAGAGTGTTTTGTTCTCAAGTTTTATGAGTATTAACCTTTTAGATATTTTCTATTCAGCAATAGTTATTGGAGCAAGCGGAGCTGCTATGGATATTGCTATGGATATGAGTGCAACTATACAAGAACTTAAATATCACAATCCAAATATTTCAAGAAAAGACTTAATTAAGTCGGGATTTAATGTTGGAAGATCTGTAATAGGAACTATGACAACAACTCTTCTTCTTGCATATTCTGGAGGATTTTTAACTCTTATGATTTTATTCCTTGAAAGAGATACAAGCCTTATGCAGATTCTTAATATGAAAATTGTTACATCTGAAATTATAAAAATAATAATAGGAAGTATAGGTCTTGTAGTAGTTGCTCCAATTACAACATACATAGCTTCTTTTATATATTCTCTTCCAAAAAATAATTTTTTCAGGGATGATAAATAACCCTAAAAAATAAAATAGAGCTGTCTTATTTTGTTATAAAATAAAAATCAGCTCTATTTTTTATTTAAATTTTATTTTAAATAAGTATTTAAAAATTTCTCCATATCCTCTTGAGGAACCATTCTTCCTCCTGTTGCCCAGCATATATGATAAGCATTTTCTATATTTTTTCCAATTTTTTCTTCAACATATTTTCTGCTTGTTTCATATTTCATAAGAGTAACAGGTCCTTCAAATGCAGCACATGAAGATGGTTCTATTCTTTTATTTTCAGAGCTGTTTAAAACTCTTAAATAATCATAAAGTTTATAATCTTCAAGTGTAAATATTCCACTTAAGATTGGATCCATAATTTTAGAAACAAGTCCTGAAGCTCTTCCAACTGCAAGTCCATCAGCATGAGTAAGGCCATAGATTCCTAAATCACGGACACAAATATTTTCATAAAGTTCTGTTGCCATTCCAAGCACCATACATGGAGCAAGTGTAGGCTCTACAAAGAATACATAAGCATTTTCTTTAAATATTCTTTTTATTCCATAAGCAACTCCTCCAGGAGCTCCTCCTACTCCACAAGGAATATAAACAAGAAGCGGATGTTCTTTGTCTATAACTATTCCTTTTTCATCAAACTGTTTTTTCATTCTTGAAGCTGCAACAGTATATCCTAAGAAAAGATTCATTGATTTTTCATCATCTACAAAATAACTCTTAGGATCTGCATCTGAACTTTTTCTTCCCTCTTCAACAGCTTTTCCATAGTCATCTGCATATTCTATAACAGTAACACCTTTTGATCTAAGCATATCTTTTTTCCACTGCTTTGCATCTGCTGACATATGGATAATTACTTCAAAACCAAGAGCCGCACTTGTTATTCCTATACTAAGTCCTAAATTTCCTGTTGAACCAACCTGAACCTTATATCCTGAGAAAAACTTTTTAAATTTTTCATCAGCTAAAATTGAATAATCATCAGTTACAGAAAGCATTCCAGCTTCCATAGCAAGTTCTTCAGCATGCTTTAAAACTTCATAAACTCCCCCTCTTGCTTTTACAGAACCTGCAACAGGAAGATGGCTGTCCATTTTAAGATATAATTTTCCAAGAATTTCTGTTTCGTATATTTTTTCTAATTCTTTCTGCATAGAAAAAATTGGTTCTAAAGGTGATTCTATTATTCCATTTGTTTCTGCAGTTTCAGGAAAAACTTTTTTAATAAACGGAGCAAATCTTGTAAGACGCTCTTCTGCATCTTTTAACTCTTCATCTGATACAGGAAGATTTTTTTCATATTCAGAATAATCCATTTCTTTTGGATTTATCCATACAAGTTCTTCCATTCCTGCTATTTTTCTTACAGTTTCATTTCTATATTTCATTAATTCTTCTATATTCATTTTTATCTCCAATTTTTAATTTTTTATAAAAAAAGTCTGAGGAATTACCTTCAGACTTTTATTTTTTATTTTAAATATTTGGAATCTGCCAGTCTATCTCTTTTTTTCCAAGAGATTTTAAAATCTCATTTACTTTTTTAAAATGACCGCAGCCAAAAAATCCTCTGCTTGCTGAAAGAGGGCTTGGGTGAACTCCTTCAAGAATAAAATGTTTTGGATTTGTTATAAGTCTTTTTTTACTTTTAGCATTATTTCCCCAAAGAATAAAAATCACAGGGTCATCTTTTTCATTTAAAAGTTCTATAATTTTGTCTGTAAAAATTTCCCAGCCTTTTCCCTGATGTGAATTTGCCTGCCCGTCTCTTACAGTAAGAGCAGTATTTAGAAGAAGTATCCCCTGCTCTGCCCACGGCATTAAATATCCGTTATTTGGAATTGTACAGCCAAGTTCATCTCTCAATTCTTTATACATATTTCTCAAAGATGGAGGTGCAGGAATACCAGGTTTTACAGAAAATGCCATTCCATGAGCCTGTCCCTCGCCATGATAAGGATCCTGTCCAAGAAGAAGAATTTTTGTATCAGCATAACTTGATACTTTTAAAGCTGAAAAAATATCATTCATATCAGGATGAATAATATGAGTTCTGTATTCACTGACTAAAAATTTTCTAAGATCTTTATAGTATTCCTTTTCAAACTCATCTTTTAAAAGTTCGTCCCAGTCATTTCCTAAATTAACCATAAAAATTCCTCCAATTATTCTTTATCTGTTGTCAAATTTCCACACTCTGGAACTATTCTTCTCATTCCACATCCAAGACAGCCTTTTCTGCAGTCATGAGAAAGAGCAGCTTCTTCAGATTTTTTAAGTTCTCTTTTGAAAAACTCTTTTGAAACTCCAACATCAATAATATCCCATGGAAGTTCTGCCTCAATATCTCTTTCTCCTAGATATTCTTCTGGAGTTATTCCAAGTTCTGCCATTGCTTCCATCCAAAGATTGAAGTTATCTCTGTAATCATCTAATTTAACTCCTTTTTTAAATGCAAGCTCAATAAGGTCTCCTGTTCTTTCATCTCCTCTTGAAATAAATCCTTCAAGATAAGATTTTTTAGGAGGATGGATTTTTAATGCCACACCTTTAAGACCTGCAAAAAGCTCTCTTAAATAAGTATGCTTTTCTTCCATTTCTTCCATGCTCATCTGTTTGCACCACTCATAAGGAGTATGAGGTTTTGGAATAAAGTTTGAAACACTTACTGTAATATTTATTCTTTTATTTATTGGTCTGCAAAGTCCTATTACTTTTTTAGCAAGGTCATAAATTCCTTTTACATCTTCCATAGTTTCAAACGGAAGTCCAATCATAAAATAAAATTTAAGACTTACCCAGCCTGCTTTTACTGCTTCAACAGCTGTCTCTAAAATCTCATGTTCTTCTACACCTTTATTTATTACATCTCTCATTCTTTGAGAACCAGCTTCTGGAGCAAAAGTAAATCCTGTTCTTTTTCCTCCGCTTATCTGTTCAGCAACTCTTACAGAATGTGGATTCATTCTAAGTGATGGAAGAGAAATTCCAATATTATCATCTTTATATTTTTCCTGTAATGTTTTTAAAAGAGTATCAATATTTGTATAGTCACTGCTGCTTAAAGATGAAAGAGAAATTTCAGAATACCCTGTGCTTGAAAGCATAGAGTCTATAAGTTTTATATTATTTTCAAGACTTCTTTCTCTCACAGGTCTATAAACCATTCCTGCCTGACAGAACCTGCACCCTCTTGTGCAGCCTCTTTGAATTTCCACAGAAGCTCTGTCATGAACTATTGCTATATATGGAACAAGTTGATTTTCATACATTTTTGAATTATTTATATCTTTTAAAATTGCTCTTCTTATTTTCTTTTTCCCGTCATGGAAAGCTGGAATATATACACCATCAAGATGTTCTATCGCTCTTAATCTTTCCTCTTTCGATTTTCCCTCAGTCTCAACAAAAATTCTTGCAAGCTCTGTCATTGTTTCTTCTCCATCTCCAACAACCAAAAAGTCCACAAACTTTTTAAGGGGAGCTGGGTTCATTACACAAGTTCCGCCAGCCATAATAAGAGGATGAGTTTCATTTCTATCCTCTCTTCTTATTGGAATTCCTGCAAGCTCTAAAGCATTTAGCATATTTGGATAACACATTTCATAAGAAAGAGAAAATCCCACTATATCAAAATCTTTTAATTCTTTTTTGCTTTCAAGAGAAAACATTGGAATATTGTCTCTTCTCATTATTTCTTCCATATCATCAAAAGGAATAAATCCTCTTTCAAGAGAAAATCCTTCAACTTGGTTCATAAGAGAATATAAAATTCTTATTCCAAGATTTGACATTCCAACTTCATATACATCAGGGAAAAACAGGCACATACTTGCTTTGTAATCTGTTTTATGGTAGCTGTTTATCTCATTCCCTAAGTATTGTGCCGGCTTTTCAACAGCCAGCAGATATTTATCAATATTTACTTTCATTAAATTTTTCTCCTATTTATCGTCTAAAATTTGAAATTCTTTCATTTTTATATCTTCAGTTTTTGTATGATGATTTAGAGCAAGTTCTGCAACCTCTAAATTTATTTCTTTCAGCTTTTCAAAGGCTTTTTCAGGGTGTTTTTCTATCTGCTTATCACCAATAATAACTTTTTTTATTCTTCTGAAAAGAGAATAATCTTCTTTTCCGCAGTCATGAAGAAGTGCAAGTTTTAAATAATTCTTATCATTTTTTAAAATTTCATCTTCTTTTACAAGTTTGTATAAATTAAAAGAGTGAATTTTATCATACTCACTCATTTTATCAAAAATATTAAATTCATCACAAGATAAAATCTCTTTTATATAAATATCATTCTCTTTATGATATTTTCCAAAAAGAAAAACAAGCCCCTGTTTTATTCTGGCAGTAATCATATTTCCCTCACAATAACAGTTCCTAACTCTTTTCTCAGTCTTTTTATATTCTTGCCGTTTTTTCCTATAACTTCCCCTTTTTTATCTTGAGACACATAAAAAACATAAAAAGAACCCTCTTTTGTTCTTTCTATTCTTTCCACATTTTCAATTTTTAAATCTTTTTCTTCAATAAAAATATTTTTTAAAATTTCATCATTTAAAAATATTTTTTCAAGAGTAAGATATTTTCCCGGAAGAGCTGTCATTTCACCTGTAAGTATATATCCGCTCATAATTCTTACTTGCTTCGGCATAAAAGAGTTTCCTATAAAAATAAGCTCGCCATTTTCAAAACTTACTTCAACTGTTCTTATATGCTCTTTAAGTTTTTCTCCCTTTGTATCTGTAAATCTTGAAACATCATAAGTTCCTGTAAGTTCTTCACAGGATTTTTTTATCTCTTCAAAAGATTTAGAAATTTTTTTCTGAGGGTATCTGTAAATATATTTTCTTTTCTCTACATAATCTGGAAAAATTAAATTTGGAAAAGTTTTGTCAAATCCTGTTATTTTCATTTTCCCCTCAGATTTTTCATTAAAATCACAAATTATTTTTTGAACATTTCCAGTGAAATTACTGCTGACATAAAGACAATTATTTCCACTAACTTTAGCATCTGTTCTTCCTCCCTGTTGAATTCCCTTTGCCCATGTAAACCCAAGTGAATTCATTCTTTCTTTAAAATATCCTTTTACAGTTGTTTTTCCTGCCATCTCATCAAAAGCATCAAATCCGCTTCCTCTATATGACACATAAAATATATAACCTGTTTTTTTACTTTTTTCAAGCACTCTTATATCCACAGCGTTCTCTTCCTAAAAAAATTTTTTACATTCTTTTTTATTATACCATAATATCTTTCTCTGCTCAATAAAATCAAAGTAATTTTAAATTATTTTACAAAAAAAATCAGGCATTTATTTTGCCTGACTTTTTAAGATTTTTATTTTAAATTTATTTTAAGAAAGTTGTTTTTTTAACCAATCTTTTCCTTCAACAACTCTTGTTACAAGCATTGAAGCTATTGTATCACCGCTTGCATTTATCATTGTAGCAAATGGGTCAACAAGATATCCTATTGTTGCAATAATCGGAAATGCTTCTGCAGGGAATCCATACATTGTAACAATAAACATTTCTCCAATAAGTCCTCCTCCTGGAACTCCTGACATTACAACTCCTCCTGCTATCGAAAGAAGTAAAGCACTTGCATAAGTTCCTACACCTTCAAACGGAACTTGGAAAATTCCAAAAAGGAATGAAATTTTTAAGATTGAACTTAAAACTGTTCCGTCCATATGAGCTGTTGCCCCGATTGGAAGAATAATTTCTCTTATATCTTTAGGCACACCAATTTTTTCACAAGCTTCTAAGTTTACAGGAAGTGTTGCAATAGAGCTTTGAGTCGCAACTGCTGTTACAGCTGGAGAAACTACATATTTTAATCTTCTTACACCTTCCACTCCTCCAGAAATCCAAGCATAAAGAGGAAATGCTGTAAACATATAAACTAAGCATAATGGATAGTAAACTGCCATTGCTCTTGCATAAGAACCTAAAAGTTCTTTTCCGTGTTCACCAATAAGAGCTGCAAAGTATGCACCTAATCCGATTGGAGCATAATACATTAAAAGTCCTACTATTTTTAAGAAAACTTCTGATAGAGCATCAAGACCTTTTGCTATAATTTTTCCTTTTTCACCTATCATATTTGTGCAGATACCAAATACAATTGAGAATATAATTAATGGTAACATATTTTTTCTTGAAATAAGTTCAGGAAAATCTGTAACTGTAAGAGCAGCTACAATCTGGTCACCTGTCTGAAATGGTTTTAATGCTTCTGCTGCAGGCATAGCAAGAGAAACTCCTTCTGCTGGAGGAAATACTTTAACTGTTATAAACACATAAACAGCTGCAACCATTCCTGTTCCCACAAATGTTATAAGCATTGTTTTTAAAATTTTTCCAAGTCTTTTCATGTCATTCATTCCTGCTATTGAACTACTTATTGTTACAAAAACAAGAGGAACAACAACCATAAACATTCCATTTATAAATAAATCTCCAAAAGGTTTAAATACTGTTGCCTTTTCTCCCATTTGAATACCAACAATACTTCCTATAAATATTGCTCCAAGAAGTATAATTGAAAATTTATATGCTTCCCAAATACTTTGTTTTTTATTTTCTCCCATTTTTTATTCCTCCTAAAAACAATTTATTTTTTTATTAATCTAATTTTGATAAAACAACTGTAAGGTCTAATGTTTTTGTTCCGTCCTCAAAAACAAAACATGGAATTCCAATTCCTCCTGCAGTTCTTACACCTGCATACATTTCACTTGTTTCACGAACTGAAAGATATTTTTTTAGTGAATCTAAACTTTCAGACAGATTTTCAAAAACTACTTCCACATTTTTTCCTTTTAAAACTTCCAATGAATTTCTTGTGTCTTCACAAAGATGACTTCCGATAACTGTTAATTTCATAAATTTTTCCTCCTAGACTTTTTTATTTTTTACACCATTATATAAAGCAATTTTTATGCCAATAGAAAAATTATTTTATTTTTGTTTTCATACACTTTTTTTTGTATTTTTTTATTATGAAACAAGAAAAATAAAAAAATGGCAGAATAATTTTAACCTATTCTGCCATATAAACCATTTATTTCTAAGAATCTAAATTTTTTAAAAATTCTTCACCTTTTTCAGAGATAACATTTCCTTTTCTTCCTTTGAAAACTTTTATAAAATCTATTTTTTCAAGATTTTTTAAAATTCCTCTTATCTCCTGTTCTGTTAAACTGATATTATTTTTTTCACAGATACTGCATAGAATTTTTCTTCCACTGCTAAGCCCGGCTTTTTGATTTTCTTTTATTTTTTTTAACAGAAAAACATATTCCTTATATCTATGCCCAGCCGTTTCTTTTAAAATATTACTTTCTTCTTTTTCAAAAAATTCTTTTTTATTTTTATTTTCCTCATAATATTCTTTTATAGCAAGAGGCATATCTTCAAAATTTATATACTCTTCTCCCATAAAATTAAAAAACTCCACATAATTTTTAAGTTCTCTTATATTTCCCTCCCAATTATACATTTTAAAAGCCTCTTTTGCCTTTGGAGTAAATTTAAACTCAGCACCTATTTCTGTTTTAAATTTTTCAAGAAGAAGATAAACATCATCTTCCCTCTCCCTTAAAGGAGGTATCATAATTGGCAGAGTATTTATTCTGTAATATAAATCTTTTCTGAATTTATTTTCTTTTACAAGCTTTCTAAGCTCTTCATTTGTGGCAGCAATTATTCTTACATCAATATTTATAACTTTGTCGCCCCCTATTTTCATAATTTCCTTTTCTTGAATAACTCTCAAAAGTTTTATCTGAAGAGCTGGACTCATTCCCTCAATCTCATCAAGAAAAAGTGTTCCCATGTGGGCAAATTCAAAAAGTCCTATTTTTCCACCTCTTTTTGCTCCTGTAAATGCTCCTTCTTCATATCCAAAAAGTTCTGACTCAAGAAGATTTTCAGGAATTGCTGCACAGTTTACTGCTACAAAAGGATAATCTTTTCTATCTGAATAATTATGAATTGCATGAGCAAAAAGTTCTTTTCCTGTTCCGCTTTCCCCTGTAATTAAAACTGCAGAATTTGTTTTTGCCATTTTTTTAGCTATCTCTTTTATTTTCTTTATTGATCCAGAATCTCCTAAAATATCATCAAAAGTATATTTTGCTTTATGTCCTTTATTAAGGAGCTGTCTTCTAAGCTCGTGCTGTTTCTGTTCCTCTTCTTTAAATCTCTGAAGAACTGCAAATGCTCCCATATAGTTTTCTGCTTTTATTACAGGAGTTATATTAAGACTTACATATTCTCCATTTACTGTCACAAGTCTTGAACGTATTTCCTTTTTAGTTTCACGAATTTCACCAAAAGGAACACACGGAAGAATATCACAGGCACTGTTTCCAATAAGATTTATACTTTTTCTATTTAATATTTTTTCCGCACCCTCATTGCATGAACATATGGAATTATCTTTATCTACTCCTATTATTGCTATATCAAGTATTCCCATTAAAATTCCAAGCTGGCTTTCAGACTGTGTCGCCTTTTCCAAAATTTTATTTAAACTATAATCATTAGTTGCTACAGTATCCAGATATTCTTTAATTTTTTTATAATATAAAATATGTTCAAATTCAAGTTTCAATGCTATTTCAATTATTGTATTAGCATCTAAAATTCTGTGACCTATATCAATTATATCTCTTCCCTCCGCTTCTTTTGGAAGAAGTTTTGTTTCTGCAGGAGTAATTATAAGATTATTTTTAGGAAAATTTTCCATATCTGGATAAGCTGGAATAAATTCTATATTATTTACCCCTAGATGATACATCATTGCAATGGCTTCCATACACATTTTCTGGCTTACATTAAAAAATATTGCTTTTGTTCCTTTTGGAAAATTCTTTAAAAAACTTTTTCTTTCTTTGCTTATTGTATAATCAACTATAACTAAATTTTTATTCTTCAAAAATTTTTCATCTATATATTCATAAGCACTGCTTGAAACCACATAGAGATCTGATTTTTTTAATTTATCAATGGTTTTATCTTCAAGACTGTAAATACTTGTTTCAACAAGTTCCCCAAAAATCATATCAATCTGATCTTTCATGGAATTTCTTATCTCTTTTGCCCTTGTAATTACAGCTACCTGTTTTTTCATTTTTCACCTCTTCCACAAGTAATTTTTCATATAATAATTGTAGCTTATATTTTTTAAACTGTAAAACTTTTCTTTCTGTTCTTCTCCACTAAAAAATAAAAAATTGTGGTATCTGAAACATATTCTTTAAAATAAAATTTTTGGGATTAAAAATTATTTCGTTATTTATGAAGTAAGCCGAACGCTAAAAAAATGATATGTTTGAGGGCAAAGCCCGAGTTTATCATTTTTAGTAAGGCGAACAAAATAAATAGAAAAAATTTTTACGTAAAAAAATTTTATTTTTTGAATATCATTTACATTACCACAATCTTTTTTGTTTTTATCTTATTTTATTTTCAAAAATTTCTACAATAGTTTTTTCTGTTCCTATCATTCCAGGCGAAGCAATAAGCCCCATATTCCTCATTGTTTCTTCGGGAACATTTCCATTTATTCCATGGACATTATAAATATACACTCCGTTCATGGCAAACTCAGCTGAACGGAAAGCGGCATCTGTCGCTGCCACTCCTTTCATGGTACAACCTTGATTTCCACCGTCACAAATCATTCCTGTTATACTTGAAGCCATATTATTTATTGTATGTCCCATCTCTTCAACAGAACCGTTTCTCATAAATACAAGCCCGCATGCCATTCCTGTTCCTGCAGCAATTCCGCAGCCGCAGAAAGCTGAAAGACGACCTGAATATTCTTTTATATACATACAAACCAAATAACTTAAGGCCGCAGCTCTAAGCAAAATTTCTTCTGAAAGATTTTTTACTTTCTGTTCTGCAAGTAAAGGCATTACAGCTATAATTCCGTGAGCTCCAGAACCTGTTATACTCATTGCAGGTTTATCAAGACCGATTACCCTTGCTTCAATAGCACCATTACATAAAAGCTGAGCAGTTGACAAAACATTATCAGAAAATATTTTTTCTCCGTTCATTTTAAAAAGCTGATGAATAAAAGTTGATTTTCTGCTTTTAAGCCCCTCATTGAAAAGTTCCATATTTACATCAAAAGCCTTTTTTATAAATTCAATTTCTTTGATATCTACATTTTTTACATAAGAAACCAAATCTTTTAAAGTATATTTATGAATAAGAGGAATTTCTTCTGCTTCACTTTCTTTATCTTTTTCCTCTTTTTCAAAAATTATTTCTCCGTTTAAAGTTATTCTTACAATATTTGTATGAGAATTTTTTATTGTTACTATACATATATCTGATTTTGTTTTTACTGTGGCTTCTATAAAAATATCAGAACTTATTCCTGAAAGTTTTACTTTTACTTTTCCCTCTTCCACAAGTTTTCCTGCTGTTTCATTATCTTTTTCTGTTACATCAGCAAGAGATTCAAGACCTTTTTCAGGATTTCCAGCAACAACTCCAAGAGCAGCCGAAAAAATATTCCCTACTTCATCTGAATTTGGAATTCCGCATGTAAACGCATTTTTATACATTCCTGAATTCATTTCAACAGAAATTTCTTCAATCTCTCCCTTTGTATAACTTCTTGCTTTTGATGCAGCAAAAGCTATTGCTCCAGGCTCTGTAACCCCAAGAGCAGGCTTCATATCATCAAAAATAAGTTTTGTTAATTTTTCCATATTTTCTCCTTTTACTTTTTAAGATTTTTTACAGCTTTTTCTATTCTTGCCATAGCATCTTCAACCATATATCTTGGGCAGGCAATATTCATTCTTGCAAATCCTTTTCCGTTTGCTCCAAAACTTGCTCCATCATTCATTGCAACTTTTGCATCTTTTATAAGCATATCTGTAATCTCTTCAGGTGTGATATTAAGTCCGTTAAAATCAAGCCACATTAAATATGTTCCCTCTGGTTTTACAGTTTTTATTTCTGGAAGTCTTTCTTTTACAAAATCTACAACATATTGTGCATTTCCATCTAAGTGTGCAAGAAGTTCTGAAAGCCATTCCTCACCATGATTATATGCTGCCTCAAATCCAACAAGACTGAATGGATTGTTTCTTTTTATATCCATTTCACCAAGTTCATTGTCAAATGCTTTCCATTCCTCTTCCCTTGGGAATACTGCAAATGATGCCTGAAGCCCTGCGATGTTAAAAGTTTTTGTTGGAGAGAAACAAGTTATTGTTATATTTTCTATTTCTCTGCTAAGTGAAGCAATAGGTGTATGGCTATATCCCGGAAGAACAAGGTCTCTCCAAATTTCATCTGCAAGAATTCTTACATTATATTTTACACAAAGATCACCTATTTTTTGAAGTTCTTCTTTTTTCCAAACTCTTCCCACAGGGTTATGAGGATTACATAAAATCATAAGAGTTACTTTCTCATCAGATAATTTTTTCTCTAAATCTTCAAAATCTATTGTATAATATCCATTTTCATCTTTTATAAGTTCATTTGTAACAAGAGTTCTTTTTCCTGTTTTTACTGATGCTGCAAAAGGAGGATAAACAGGTATTTGAATTAATACTTTTTCATCTTCTTTTGTAAGCATTTTTACAAGCATATTCATGCTTGGCACAACTCCCGGACTATGAATTAATGTTTTTGGGTCTATTTTATAACCAAATCTTTTTTCACACCAAGCTGCTGCTGTTTCATAATATGAAGCTGGTCTGTAAACATAACCAAATATAGCCTGTTCAGCCTTTTCTTTTATAGCTTCCACAATTTCCGGAGCTGTTTTTATATCCATATCTGCAATCCACATTGGAAGAAGATCATTTGAACCAAATTTTCCACCCATTTCTTCCCATTTAGCTGCATGATTTTTACTTCTGTCAACTTTTTCATTAAAATTAAATTTCATTTTACTTTCTCCTTCATCATTTATTAATTCTCTATAATTAATAAAAGCAAATTTTATGCCAGATATTTATTTTTATTTTATACTTTTAGTGAGTAGATTTCAATCTTTTTTCCTTTATTCGAACTAGAAAGTTTCTTTAATAGGTTAAATAGGGGAAAACAAATAAAGTTTTCCCCCATTTTTTATTTTTATATATAATTTTTTCTAAAAACAATTAAATCATAAATATCCTGACTGATATACGGGCTTGGAATTTTAGCTGCGGTTTTTTTCCACAAAGCTTTTATCTCTTCAAAATCCATAAGCTGAATTTTTGTTTTCGCTTTATCTTTATAAAGAATATCATCCCCCATTTTTTCAATTCCATTTAAAATTTCTGTTTTAAATCTTTGGAAATTTTCTTTTGTAATTTCTGTATTCATAAAATAAAGCCCTAAAAATTCCTTAGTAAAAGTATATTCAAGATAGATAACTTTTCTTAAAACACTGCTCACATAATCTGTGGATATTGTGTCTATAAATGCCCCGTTTGGAGCTATAAAAGGAATAAACACATCTTCAAAATGGTAGCTCTGCACAGATTTTTTAAAAATCGAAAAATTTCTAAAGAAACTGCTTCTTCCTGCATCTTTCTTTAAAAATTTAAGGTCAACCTGATAAGTTGTTCCTATATGTGGGAAAAGAAAACTTACTAAATCTTTTGAGTGGCAGAAATTTATAACATTTTCTTCAAAAACTTTATTTTCATTTAAAGTTTTTATAAATTCCACAGCATCATAAAGAATTCTTGTAAGATCATCTATCTGAAACAATTTATCTATAATTTCTTCCTTAAGAAGAAGCTCACGTCTTCTGTTCAGTGGAAGTTTATTTAAAATATCTTTAAAATTTGTCTGTTTTGAAAGAGCTTCAACAAATACATCATCTATCTGAAAATAAAAAGTTGAATATTTATCCATAAGAACAGTTCTATTATCTTTTATAACTTTGTATTTTTTTAGCTCCTTTAAGAAAAAATCAAGATAAGGTTCTTTAAAATCCTTAAAAATTTCTTTTTCCTCTTCTGTAAGATGGCATGACTCTAAAATCTTTTCATAATCAATAAAATCTTCTACACCTATTATTCCATCACGATTTATTCCTACAGCATTCCATGTACATACTCTCGGCACAGCCTTATATTTTTTGTAAAGCATAACCGCTGCAAACTGAGCAATTCCCCCTCCAAGAGAATGTCCTGTTATACTTATATTTTCAAAAGGAATTCCTTTCAATAATAAATCTTCAAAAACCTCTACTCCTTCCCAAAACTGCAGAGGTTTTTTTCCCATTCCAATCCGAAGGTCTGTTTCTATAAAATCTCTGTATGCTTCTTCAAAAGGATAAGTTTCACTTCCTCTATAAGAAATTACATACTCTCCGTCTTTTTCAAAAACAATGGCAAAAAATCCAGATTTTGATTTTCCGTTTCCGTTAATTCCTGTTCTGTTATCTATATCATAAATTTTCCATTCCTCAAGTTCTTTCATAAAATAATCTGTACATCTACCATAAGCATCATCTCTAAAAAGATTTGCATTAGTTGATATACCTTTTCCAAAATCTATTCCCTCAAGAGAATTTATTAAAAATTCTCCTTTAGTTTCGTCTTTCAAATTATAATATGAAAGCATACTGAAAAGCAGATATTCTTTTGAAGTCTGCATAATTATCACCTGTTTTTATATATCTCTTGTATAACCGTAATGAGTTAAAATTTCTTCCTCTTTAGCTCTCATAATTTTTTTCTCTTCTTCTTCCATATGATCATACCCTAAAAGATGAAGAAGTCCGTGAGTTAAAACATAATAAAATTCTCTTTTGAAAGAATGGTTATAATCTTTTCTCTGCTCGTCTACTCTTTCAAGTGAAATTATAATATCACCAAGTGTATCAAAAATTCCTGTGTCTCCCTCATCATTATCATGATATGCAAAAGAAATTACATCTGTCGGCATATCTTTTCCTCTGAAATCTCTGTTTACTGCCTGTATCTCATCATTTCCTGTTAAAAGAACAGAAACATAAACTTCTTTGTCGCTTGAATATTCTCTGTTTAAAACTTCTGTAACATATTTTTCCACTTCTTCAAAGTTAATTTCATCTTCATAAGTATCAATATTAATTCCTAAATCTAAATTTATTTTCAATTTTATCTCCTTATAATTTAAAGGACAGAATTATTTCTGTCCTGGATATTTTATTCTCACATGGTGAATTCCCATTAGAGTTTTTGTAAATACTTTTATAATTATTTCTATCTCTTTAAATGTTAAGTCAGCATCTGAAAGCTGTCCGTCTCCCATTTTTCCTGCAATAATTTTTCTTATCATTGCTTCTATTGTAACAGGAGTTTTTTCATCAAGACTTCTTACTGCTGCTTCTATTGAGTCAGCAAGCATAATAATTGCAGATTCTTTTGTTTTTGGTTTTGGTCCAGGATATCTGAAATCTTCTTCCTGTACATTTTCATCAATTTGTTTTGCTTTATTATAGAAATATGCAAGAAGAGTTGTTCCCTGATGTTCAAACATAATATCTCTTATTTCTTTTGGAATTTGATATTCTTTTCCAAGCTCTGCTCCCTCTTTTGTATGGGCAGCAATTATTAAAGCACTTAAAAATGGAGATATTGAATTATGAGGATTTACTCCTCCCTCTTGGTTTTCTACATAAAACTTAGGTCTTTTCATTTTTCCAATATCATGGTAATAAGAAGCAACCCTCGTAAAAATAGAATCTGCTCCTATAGCATCAGCTGCAGCTTCTGAAAGAGTGGCAACCATCATTGAATGATAAAAAGTTCCCGGTGTTTTAACAGATAAATCACGTAAAAGCGGGTGGGACAAATCTCCAAGTTCAAGAAGTTTAAACCTTGTAAGTATATTAAATGTTCTTTCAAAATAAGGAACAAGAGCAATACTTACCATTCCTGATAAAATCCCTGCAATTATAATCTGTCCAGCTTTAACAACAACTGATACGTTCATTATTCCTGTAAAATAACTTAAAATAAAAAATAATATAAATTTTACAATAGAAAGCTGAACTCCTAAGTTTATAAGCTGCGATCTTGTTTTTATATCTTTTAAAAGAATTGTTCCTAAAAGAACTGCAAAAAGATATATAAAGAAATATATTAAATTATAATCAAGTATCGGCATCAAAAATCCCAAAGAAATTATTGTCATTGCAAAAGCAAATCTTGGATTTACTAAAATTCCAAACATAAAAAACATAACTTCAAAAGGAACTATAAACATATATTCGTTACTCAAAAACCTTAAGACAAAAAATGCTCCTGCTATAAGAATAAGTACAGCCCTGTATGTATTTTTTTTCAAAATCTCATTCTTAAAAGTTCTGTAAAGAGTCTGATAAGAGATAAAAGATATTATGAAAAGATACATAATATTCATAACAAGCCTTGCGATAGTTTCAGAATAAGAATAAATTCCTAAAGCACTTAAAAGTTCCATCTTTCTATCTGTAAGAACTTCACCTTTTTTAGCAACAATGCTTCCAGCCTGAATTTCGACTATCTGCTCACCTATTTTTGAAGTTTTCTTTTCTATCTCATCTTTTGTTTTTTCTTTGTCAAAAACATAGTTAGGAACTATAAAAGTATGAAGTACTTTCTGCTCCAGAGGACTTAATTTTTCTATTTTTTCAATCTGTTCATCCTTTATATTAATAATTCCATCTTCTTTTACAACTCTGCTTTCATAAATTTCATTTAAAAGATTTAAAAGCTTATCTCTTTGAGCAGTAATTTTTCTTGTGCTTAACCCTGAAATTTCTTTTACAAGATTTTTATTTACCTCTTTTTCTAAATTTTCTTCTATTATTTTATAATTGAAATCTATTTTTACACCTTTTTTTAGAGCAATTATCTGGTCGTAAAAATTTTTCATTCCATTATAATGAGAAACTTCCACCTCAGGAACATGAATATATTCTTTTTTAGAAGTAAGAATAAGTTCCTCAATTATTGCTTCCCTTTTAGCAACGTCATTATACTTTACTGTTTTTGGTGCATAAATATCCTCTTTTACAATGCTTCCTTTTTTATAGCTGTTTTGATTGAAAAAAAGATGAAACTTTGCACTGAAAGATAAAACAGCCATTATAAGAAGAATATATATTACTTTCTCCTTGAGGTTATATGATTCTGAATAAATCTGTACATCATCTTTATTTTCTTTCTCGAGTTTAAAAATAAATTTAAAACCGAAAAGTTTGAATTTTTTCATAAATTCCTCCGTAAATTTTTAACCAATTATTTCATTTTGGTCTATTCTGACTATATTCTTTGTTGGAATACTGTCAAGGAAATATTTTCCATATCTTTTTGTAACAATTCTGTTATCTAAAATTGTAATTATCCCCTTATCCTCTTTGCTTCTTATAAGACGTCCTATTCCCTGTTTAAATTTTATAACTGATTCAGGAATTTGATATTCTATAAAAGGATTTTTTCCTTGAAGCTCATATGTTTCAATAATTGCTTCTGTCACAGGGTCGCTTGGCACTTTAAAAGGAAGTTTTACAATTATTACTGAAACAAGTTTTTCTCCTTTAACATCTACCCCTTCCCAGAAAGAGTCAGTTCCAAAAAGGACAGGAGCTTCACTTGCTTTAAACATCTCCACAAGTTTTGTTCTTGGATACATTCCTTGAATAAAGAAATCTATTCCTTTTTCTTCAAGTTCATCTCTAAGCATATAATACATATAATTTAAAGATTTATATGAGGTAAAAAGAACAAAAGTACGTCCTCTGGTTTTTAAAATCATTTTTTTCAGAAGAAGCTCTATCTCATCTAAAAAATTTCTGTCATTTGGGTCTGGAAGCCCTGCTGGAATATATACCTTCATCTGCCTGTCATAATCAAAAGGAGAAGCAATAATTTTGTCATACGTTTCCTCTTCCAACCCTATTGATTTTTTAAAATAGTCAAAATTATTTTCTACTGCTATTGTAGCAGAGGTAAATATAAGCTGTTTTAAATTAGAATATAAATTTTCATTAAGTTCTCCATCTATTTCAAGAGGAGTTGCTACAAGTTTTGAGTTGCTTTTTTTATTATTTACTTCAACCCAGTAAATAAATTCTTCATCATCAAGATTATTTATAAATTTAAAATTTTCAAAAAATGTTTCAAGTCTTTCTGTATATTTTGTAAAATCATTTATGATTCCATCATTATCTTCTGTATCCTTTAATAATGTAATAACCTTTCTCATTGTTCTCAGATAAGTGTTAAACTCTAAAATAAAATTTTCTTTTACATCATTAAGCATACTATAAAAAGAAGCTGCCATAATCTCATCTTTTTTTATTCTGAAGCTGAGACTTCCAACCTGCCCTTTGGAAAATATTTCAATAAGCCTGTCAAAATAATCACGTCCAGCTTTAAAAAGATTTCCATGATTAAGACGAACATCATTTTCCAAAAGTTTTTCAACAATTTCTTTATCTTCATAGTTTCTTTTTTTCAAATAATTTATAAGTATTTCAAGCTGTCCTTTATTTTTTTTCTTTTGAGCAACATTTAAAATCTGATTCATTGCTTTTGTGAATCCATATTTTGAAACCTCATAAGAAAAATAATCTCTTGCCACTTTTTGAATATTATGAGCTTCATCAAAAACCACAAGCCCATACTCCGGAAGAATGGAATAGTCTGTATTAAATCCTATCTCTTTTCTTATGGCAAGGTCTGAGAAAAATATATGATGATTTGCAATTAAAATATCAGCTTTCTTTCTCTCTTCTCTGGATTTCATAAAGAAACATTCACTTTTATAAGGACATCTCGATCCAGCACAAATATCTGTCTCGCTTTGAAACTCTTCCCATACAGTATAATCAACTTCAAAATAAAGTTCTGATTTATCTCCTGTTTTAGTTTCTTTTCCCCATTTAATAAGTGCTGCAAATTGTTTTTTCTGATCATCTGAAAAATCTTCCAAATCAGCTCCGTTTTTAGAAAGAAGATTTGCATGCTTTCTATTGCATAAAAAATTTCCTCTTCCTTTGACTAAAAGATATTTAAAATCTTTTGACATAATTTTTTTTACAATAGGAATATCTTTATTTAAAAGCTGTTCCTGAAGATTTATCGTATTTGTTGATATAATAACTTTCTTTTCATTTTCAACTGCCCATTGAATACTTGGAATAAGATAAGCGAGAGTTTTTCCTGTTCCCGTTCCCGCTTCCACTATAACCTTTTTTTCATCATTAAGCCCTTTTTCTATATGGGAAGCCATGTGAAGCTGTTCATCTCTGTATTCAAACTCTTTGAAATATTGAGAAAGAAGTCCGTTTTTTTCAAAATATGGTTTTATATCTATTTTTTTATTTTCATCAAAATATGCTTCTGTAATCACATAAATATTTTCAGCATTATTATCTATTATATATGAACCTCCGTCCAGTTTATTTGCAAAAATAGAAGCTACTTCTATATCAGCATCAGATGGATACAAATATCCTGAAGGATGGTTATGTATAATAATTTCATTTTTTTTCATTCTTTTTAAAATAGCAGGAACACTGTATCTGTTCCCTTTAGCAAGAACTTCTACATCACATACTATTTTATTTTCATCAAGGATTCCACGAAAGAATACTTCGTTTCCACCAGTTTCAGCTATCTCAAAAACCATTTTTTCTCTGGCTTCAAAAGATATTTTTTCATCTATATTCATAAGAAATCCTCTCTAATAAAATTTCTAAACTTATTCAGCTTATATGATAACCTTTTTTTTAAAAAATAGATACTCTTTTTTATTTTTTCCTTTTACATTTTAGCTTTTTGTGATATAATACTATTGGTCCATTGTTTTAGATATGTGTCTCTCTTTTAGATCTTACCTGTTAAATTTTAAGACCATGATAAAATAAGTTACCAAAAAAATTATTATTTATATTATTAGGAGGTTTTTAATTTGGCAAACTCAAAATCAGCTAAAAAGAGAGTATTAATCAACGAGAGAAACAGAGTGAGAAATCAAGCAGTTAAAACTAGAGTTAAAACTATGATTAAAAAAGTTTTAGCAGCAGTTGAGGCTAAAGAAGTTGAAGCAGCAAAAGTAGCTTTAACAGTAGCTTTCAAAGAACTTGATAAAGCTGTTACTAAAGGTGTTTTAAAGAAAAACACAGCTTCTAGAAAAAAATCTAGATTAGCAGTTAAAGTAAACTCATTATAATTCTCGTAGATTAAAAATTTTCAAAACAAAGAAATGCCGAATATCAAATGATATTCGGCTTTTTTCTTTTACTATAAATTTAATAATAATTGTATAAGCGATGCTATTATTATTCCAAGAATAAAAAATAATGTAAGGCTTCTATGGTGTTTTAAGCAATAATTTATAACTTTTGTAAATCCTAATGCTCCAAGACCCATTCCAATAGACAGATATATCATAGGAACTATTTGGAAATTATTTATATATGAAAGAATATTTTGATATTCTCCTAATATAAGAAGAAGAAAAGAACCAGATATTCCCGGAATTATCATCGCCCCTATTGCTATAAATCCGCAGAAAGCAAGTTTTATATAATACGAAGTTGAAAAGACTGTTCTCACACTATCAAATTCTTGAGGTCCTCCAGAAATTTTTATCGTTGCATATGTAAAAAGCATGATAAATATAAATCCTAAAACAAAAGAGATTATATTTTTTTTATCTCTTATATTTTCTCCTTTTATTATAAGAGGGATTGATGGAAGAATTAAAATAACAAAAGCTATTTTTGTCTGCATTGGATAATTTGCAAAAAGAAATTCAATCACTCTTGCAAAAACAAGAATACCTATTACTGCTCCTGCTCCAATTTGAAGAAGAAATTTTATATATTCTATTTTTTTTGATTTTGGTGCAGTTAAAAAGCAGGCTACAGCCTCCATTAGATAATCATAAATCCCAAAAACAACAGCAAGTGTTCCGCCTGAAACTCCGGGAATAATATTAGCAACTCCTATCCCCATCCCTTTAAGTATGTTTTTAAACATTGAAATTCCTCCTGAAACTTTTATATTACAAAACGTATTTTATCATAGAAATATTAAAAAAAGAATAAAAAATAAAATTATTTCCTTTTTATTTTATATATTAAAACAGGACATAATCGACTAAAAATATCACATTCTTTATTCTTTATTAAAAAAATAAAGAATATGTAGGATAATTGTTTTGACAATGATATAATTTATATATAAAAATAATTTAGCAATAATGGAGGCAGAAAAAATGGAAAAGAAAAAAGTTTTATTTTTTGATATAAAATCTTATGATAAAGAATTCTTTAATAAATATGGAAAAGATTATAATATTGAAATGAAGTTTTTAAAAGGAAAACTTACAGAGGAAACAGCTCCTCTTACAAAAGGATATGAAATAGTATGTGCTTTTGCAAATGACACAATAAATAAAAAAGTAATTGATATAATGGCTGAAAATGGAGTTAAACTTCTTGCAATGAGATGTGCAGGATATAATAATATTTCATTTAAAGATATTAATGAAAGATTTAAAGTTGTAAGAGTTCCTGCTTACTCTCCTTATTCAATAGCAGAATACACAATGGGAATGATTCTTACAATGAGCAGAAAAATCCACAAAGCTTATGTTCGTACAAGAGAAGGAAACTTCTCTATAAACGGACTTATGGGGTATGACCTTCACGGAAAAACAGTAGGAATTATAGGAGCAGGAAAAATTGCACAAATTCTTATACAAATTTTAAAAGGATTTGGAACAAAGGTTATAGCCTACGATCCATATCCAAATTATGAAAAAGCAAAGGAACTTGGATTTGAATTTGTAGATCTTGACACTCTTTATAAAAATTCTGATATAATTTCTCTAAACTGCCCTCTTACAAAAGAAACACAATATATGATAAATAGAAATTCTATGGCAAAAATGAAGGATGGAGTTATGATTGTAAATACAGGACGTGGACTTTTAATTGACTCTGTTGATTTAGTTGAAGCACTGAAAGATAAAAAAATTGGTGCTGCTGCTCTTGATGTTTATGAAGAGGAAGCAAATTATTTCTTTGAAGATAAATCTGATGAAGTGATAGAAGATGATATTCTTGGAAGACTTCTTTCTTTTCATAATGTTCTTATAACTTCTCATCAGGCTTATTTCACAAAAGAAGCTATTGAAGCTATAACAATTACTACATTAAATAATATAAAAGATTTTATTGATGGAAAACCACTTGTAAATGAAGTGAAATATATCTGTGATAAAGATGATAAAAACTGTAAAATCATAGGATAAGTATATATTGTTCTTTTCTTTGACAGAATAAAATAATAAATAAATTAAAAAATTACCCTGCATTGAAAAATAGTTTGTGATTAACGAAGTGAACAAAACGTAAAAATTCATATGTTTGAGGGCAAAGCCCGAGTTTATGAATTTTAGTTTTGAGAACAAAATTAATAAAACTATTTTTCACCAGCAGGGTTGTTTTCTTTTGATTACTTTTCTTTGTCAACACAAAGAAAAGTAATATTAATTATTATTTATGAAATACATTAAGCATTGCCATCATCACTTTTTTGAAATGAAACTTTTTTCCTTGTTCACCATTTAAATATTTTATATTAAATCCTGTATATCCATATATTATTGAGATAATAGGATTTATTAAATTTAGGAAACAATAAGGAACATATATCCATGGAGCAATTCCAAGAGCTGCAATCATATAAGCTCCGCAGCTGTTCCAAGGGAAAAGCGGTGATGTAAGTGTTCCTGAATCTTCAAGAACTCTTGATAAAGTTACAGGATGAAGATTTCTTTTTGCATAAGCATCTTTAAATATTCTTCCTGTAATAACTATTGAAAGATATTGCTCAGCTGCAAGAGCATTTGAAGCAATAGCTGTAAATACAGTTGCAAGAACAAGGCTTCCTGTTGACTTTGCTAGGCTTAATATTTTATTTGCAATGGCACTAAGCATTCCTGCTCTTTCCATTACTCCTCCAAAGAATAAAGCACATATAATAAGTGAAACTGTCCACATCATACTGTTCATTCCACCTCTTGTAAGAAGCTCATCTACAACAGGATTTCCTGACATTGAAACATATCCTTTTTGAAGAGATGTTACAAATTCAGAAAGAGAAGTTTTTTGGAATATCATCGCTGCTGCTCCACCTATTAAACTTCCGCAGAAAAGCCCCGGAATAGCAGGAACTTTTTTTACAACAAGAGTTATTGTTATAACAGGAACTACAAATAATATAGGACTTATATAAAATTCACTTTGTAAAGTTTCAAGTATTGAATTAAGTGTTGCTGTATCTATATCAGAACCTGCATATCTCATTCCAATTGCACAGAAAATAATAAGTGTTATTATAAAACTTGGTACTGTTGTTGCAAGCATAGCTCTTATATGTTCAAAAAGATTTGAACCTGCCATTGCTGGTGCAAGATTTGTTGTATCTGAAAGAGGAGAAAGTTTATCTCCCATATATGCTCCTGAAATTATTGCTCCTGCTGTTATTTGCGGAGGAATTCCAAGTCCTGTTCCAACTCCCATAAGAGCAATTCCAACTGTTGCTGCTGTACTCCAAGAACTTCCTGTTGCAAGTGCAACTATTAAAGCAAGAATAAGTGCTGCTGGAAGAAATATTCCCGGAGAAATTATTTTAAGACCATAAAATATCATAGTAGGAACAACACCTGATATAATCCAGCTTCCTACAACCATTCCAATTATAAGAAGAATTATTGCCGCTTCCATAGATGACTTTATTGTATTTAAAATTCCTTCAAGAATACAGTCCCATTTATACTTCAAAGAGAACATTGCAACACAGGCTGCAAGCATTCCTGAAATTATAATAGGAATATGAGGGTCTGCATTGGTGTACCTTATGGTGTACGTAAGAGAGCATACTAAAAATGCTAGTGGAATAAATGCATGTATAAATTTTGTTTCTCTGACGTTTTCTGTTTTTACTTCTTGTTTCATAAGATACCTCCTTAATCTCTAGGTTAATTCAATGAATTAAATCCTAAATATCACCCCTTGATTTTTTTAATATTATTGTTCATTTTCTTTGTGCAGACAAAGAAAACGAACCAAAAGAAAACTGCTCTGCTGGTGAAAAATTCTTCTATTAATTTTCAATGCAGAGGGAAATATATGTTATTTTTATAAATAACTTTTTATGAGCAAACCAAGAAATTTAATAAATAAAATTTCTTGGTTCGTCGTTTTTTCTAGGATTTGAAAATTTGCAAAAATTTTCAAACTCCTGAAAAAACGAAAAACACCATGACAGTGCATGGTGTTATACAGACTAAATCTATGTAAGACCCCATAGCCCCCTCGAAAATGTGTGACGAGGTTAGCATGAATAAAAAATTTATTCATATAATGGGTCCCCCGCTTTTTTATTAAGATAATAGTAAAATTATATAATAAAACTAAGCGATTTATATTCGTTGTTTCTTAGGTTATTATAGTATAAAAAAAAAATAAGTCAACAATAAATTTTTTTTATTTTAAATTTCACCTGTTTTTATTCTTCTAACATATAAAAAAATCGGAGAATAAAAATATTTCTCCGATAAAAATTTTTTTATTTTTTTAGTATTCTTGTTCTATACAAGAGGACCTAATTTTTCTCCTCCAAGAAGATGGAAATGAATGTGGAATACTTCTTGTCCTCCATACTCGTTACAGTTTGCAATTACTCTGTATCCCTCTTCTGCTATTCCAAGATGAGCAGCTATTTTTCCTATTGCAAGGTAAACTTCACCAATAAGTTCTTTATCTTCCTCTTTGATGTCGTTTATTGTTGCTATCTCTTTTTTAGGAACAACAAGAATATGAACAGGAGCCTGCGGATTTATATCCTTAAAAGCTATAACCTTATCATTTTCAAAAACAATATCTGAAGGTATCTCTCTATTAATTATTTTTGTAAAAATAGATGCCATAAAAATCCCTCCGTAAATTTTATTTAATTATTCTTCAAGCATTGCAATTCTTTCTGAATGTCTTCCACCTTGGAATTCAGCTGTTAAAAATTCATCAACTATTTCAAGAGCAAGAACATCTCCTAACATTCTTGCACCCATAGCAAGAACGTTTGCATTATTATGTTCTTTTGTAAGTCTTGCCATTGTTGTATTCATACAAAGAGCAGCTCTTACACCTTTCACTTTATTTGCAGCAATTCCTATTCCAATTCCTGTTCCGCAGATAACGATACCTAAATCAGCTTCTTTATCTGCAACAGCATGTCCTACTGCTTTCCCATAAACAGGATAATTTACAGATTCAGTTGAATGACAACCAAAGTCTGTAACTTCATGTCCTTTTTCTGTTAAATGTTTTTTTACTTTTTCTTTTAACTCGTAACCACCATGGTCACAACCTAAAGCTATTTTCATTACTATTTACTCCTCTTAAAACATTATAATTTAAAAAATAATACTAATAATTTCCCTGCATTGAAAAAAATTTCGTAATTTATGAAGTGAGCTGAACTCTGAAGAATGACATGTTTGAGGACAAAGTCCGAGTTTGTCATTTTTAGTGAAACAAGCAAAATAAATAGAAAATTTTTTCACCAGCAGGGCAGGTTTCTTTTGGTTCGTTTTCTTTGCTCGCTCAAAGAAAATGAACATAAATTAAAATCCTTGGAATAAAGGTTCTCCACCTTCAATTTCTTTTTCAGTTGCTTCTCTTACACCTGTAACTTCTATTTCAAATCTAACGTCTCTTCCTGCAAATGGGTGGTTTCCGTCAGCAGTTACAACATCATCTTCTATTTTAGTTATTACGAAAGATTGTTCTGAACCATCATCAAGATCAGCTATAAAGTCAAGCCCTTCATAAATATCTTCAAATTCAACGAAGTCTTTTCTGTCCATTTCCATAACTAAATCTTCGTCATATTCTCCATATCCTTCTTCAGCAGTAAGAGCTATTTTTGTTTTGTATCCTGCTTCTTTTCCTTCTAATTCCTCTTCAACTTTTGGAACGAAGTATCCAAATCCATGGATATAAAAGAAAGGTCCTACTTCTTTTGTATCTTCAAGAAGTTCATTTGTTTTGTTGTCATAAACTTTAAATTCAAGTGTTACTACTTTTCCTTCTTCTATTTTCATTTTTTCACCTCTTAAAAAAATTTATAGTTTTACATTTAAAGCATAGCATATATTTTATGAAATTTCACTATTTATTTGATATTTATTAAGTATTTTTTCACATATTTCAGAATACCCCATATTAAAAGCAACTTTTTTCATATTCTCTTTTGAAGTTAAAATTCCAAGAAGAATAAATCCCATAATAAGAGCCGATTCTGGATTAGCTGTTGTAAAAATATTTTTATCACATACTATTGTTTCACAAACAGGAACTGCTCCAAATTTTTCAAGCTGAGAAAAATATCTTTTATTATCAAGAAAATATGTTGTGGCTCTCTTATCTTTTAAAATTCCTGCTTCTCCCAAAGCTATTGCCCCTGTACATATTCCAATTATAATTTTATTTTTTTTATGAAATTCTCTTAAAAAAATTTGAAAATCTTTCTTTTTTATATCTTCAAAATATCCTGCTTTTCCAAATCCTCCGGGAATAATTATTCCATCATAGTCATTAACATTTATAATATCTTCCTCAAAGTCAAGCTCCGTTTTTATTTTTAAATTCCACGTAGCATTTACAAATTTTCCGTATGAAATTGTTACAATCTCAATTTTTTCTTTTTTGTCCCCAACAATTTTATTCCATCCAAAGATATCCACAAACGGAGATATTTCTAGCATTTCAGAACCATTTGAAATAAACAGAAGAAACTTTTTCAAAAAAACACTCCTTTCATAAAAAAATAAAGGTTGACTAAAGCTAAAAAAAGCCCTACAATAATTCGTATTTGTATTATAACATAAATAACAAAATTTGATAATTTATAAGTAATTAAGGAGGTAAGAATGGCAACTTTAGACCAAAATCTAACACCGCTTTTCACAGTGTTGAAAGATGTATATGTAAAAAGAAACATAGTTCCTTTTCACGTTCCAGGGCATAAGCAAGGACATGGAGTGGACGAAGAATTTTTGGAGTTTATGGGAACCAACCCATTTAAAATAGATGTTACTATTTTTAAAATGGTTGACGGACTTCACCACCCAAAAAGCTGTATAAAAGAAGCTCAAGAACTTGCAGCAGATGCTTACGGAGTTAAGAAAAGTTTCTTCGCTGTGAATGGAACATCAGGAGCCATTCAAGCCATGATACTATCAGTTGTAAAATCAGGAGAAAAAATTCTTGTTCCAAGAAACGTTCACAAATCTGTTTCTGCCGGAATAATTCTTTCAGGAGCTGTTCCTGTTTATATGAATCCTGAAATTGACGACGAACTTGGAATTGCTCACGGAGTAAGACCATCAACTGTTGAAAAAATGCTTGAACAGCATTCAGACATAAAAGCAGTTCTTATTATAAACCCTACATATTATGGTGTGGCAACTGACATTCAAAAAATAGCAAACATAGTTCACAGCTATGATATTCCTTTAATCGTTGACGAAGCTCACGGGCCTCATCTTCACTTCCATGAAGATTTACCATTATCTGCTGTTGATGCAGGAGCTGATATCTGCTGTCAAAGTACACATAAAATTTTAGGGGCAATGACTCAAATGTCTCTTCTTCATGTAAATTCAAACAGAGTAGATGCAAACAGAGTTCAGCAAATTCTTAGTCTTTTACACACAACATCTCCATCTTATCCTTTGATGGCATCACTTGACTGTGCAAGAAGACAAATGGCAATCCACGGAAGAGATCTTCTTACAAGAACAATAGAGCTTGCAAATTATTTAAGATCTGAAATAAATAAAATTCCTGGAATCCATTCATTCGGAGCTGAAATTGTAGGAAGAGAGGGAGTATTTGCTTTTGACCCTACAAAAATAACTATCTCTGCAAAAGGATTAGGAATCACAGGATTTGAACTTGAATCTATCTTAACAGATGATTACAATATTCAAATGGAACTTTCAGATTACTATAACGTTTTAGGACTTATCACAATAGGAGATACTCCTGACAGTGCTTTAAAACTTATAAATGCTCTTAAAGATATAAGCAAAAGATTCTACGATACAAAAGAAATTAAAAAAGTTAAAAGCTTAAGAATACCTGCTATCCCTGAACCTGTACTTGTACCAAGGGAAGCATTCTATTCTGACAAAAACAGAGTTCTTTTTGAAGAAAGCGAAGGAAAAATTTGTGCTGAAATGATTATGGCTTATCCGCCTGGTATTCCAATAATTGTTCCGGGAGAAAGAATAAGTAAAGAAGTTATCGAGTATATCGATGAACTTAAAGAAACTAAAACTCATCTTCAAGGAATGGAAGACCCTAACCTTGAATATATAAACGTAATTGAAGATGAAGATGCTATGTATATCTACACTGAAAAAATGAAAAATAAAATATTTGGTGTTCCATTAAATCTTGGAGCAGACAAATCTGGAATAGAGTTCGGTATTGATGTTCTTGTTGAAAATTATCCAGATACATTTGATGAAATTGAAGTTATCGACATTGAAAAACAAAGAGAAGATTTCAACCACCCAAATATGAAATATAAAAATACAATACTTCATACTTGTGAAAAAGTGGCTAAATCAATAAATGAAGCTATTGAAGACGGATACAGACCAATAACAATCGGTGGAGACCACTCTATTGCTCTTGGAACAATCTCTGGAGTTGCAAAAACAAAAGAAATTGGAGTTATCTGGATTGATGCACATGCAGATATGAATACAAATGAAACTACAATTACTGGAAATATTCACGGAATGCCTCTTGCTCTTTTACAAGGAGAGGGAGACGAGGATATGGTAAACTGTTTCTTTGAAGGTGCAAAAATAAAACCTGAAAACGTTGTTCTTTTAGGAGCAAGAGACATTGATGTAAGAGAAAGAGATGTCATCGAAAAACTTGGTGTAAAAGTATACCATTATGATGACGTTCTTCGTAAAGGAATAGACAGTGTTCTTGCTGAAATCCACGATTATTTAAAAGTTGATAATATTCATATAAGTTTTGATATAGACTCTATGAATCCAATAGCTGCTCCAGGAGTAAGCACACCTGTTAAAAACGGATTTGATGAAGATGATGTTTATAAAACATTTAAATTCTTATTCAAAAACTACTTTATCACATCTGTTGATATAGTTGAGTTTAACCCTGTTCGTGACAAAAACGAAAAAACAGCCGCTCTTGTAAGAGACTTCACAGAATTTATGTTAAACCCAATTTATTAATAAAAATTTTAAGGGACTGTTTCGGCAGTCCCATTTTTTATACAAGAAAATCCATAAATTTTTCTGTGCCTGATTTTCTTCTGCTTTCGCCTTTACAGCACACAGGAAAGCACATTTCTGATATTCTCTCTTTTATTCTAGTTCCAAAAGTATTGTATATTCCACATTTTTCATTATCTCTGCTGTAAAAAAGATTGGTTGTAATAATAACAGGCTTTGATGCTCTGTATCTTGTATCTATCAAAAGAAATATCTTTTCAAGCACCCATTCTGATATTTTTTCACAGCCCAAATCATCAATTATTAAAAGGTCACATTTTGATATTTTATGAAGAAGTTCTGTTTCTTTTTTATTCCATTCCTGCTTAAGCTCTGTAAGGTAAAGACCAATATTTAATGCTATAACATTTCTCCCTCTCTCCATAAGATAATTTCCTATACAAGAAGATGCAAAGGTTTTTCCTGTTCCAGAGTTGCCGTAAAATAATATCCCCACATCACAATTTTTTTCAATAAATTTTTCTGCATATTTTTTGGCAATCTCCATATGTTTTTCTGTAAAATCAGCTGTTTCAAAAAGAGAATTTAAAAATTTATTATCAATTATGGAAAAATTTCTGTATCTGTTTCCTCTGTTTTTTACTCTTGCTTTTTCATTTTCCATTTCTATTTTTTCCAGTTCTCTTTCATAAAAAGTTTCATGACATTTACAGCTTGGAATATATCTTATCTTGTCGCCTAATATTTTAATAAGGCTTTCTGAAAGCATATGATTTTCAACATAGGGCATTCCACAGATACTGCATTTTTTAGTTGGGTGATAAATCTTTTCTTTAGGAGATTTTTCTTGTTTAAGGTCAATCATACTTTCTTTTGTTAAGATTTTCATTTAAAATCCCAGCTTTCTTAAAACTTCTTCTGCCTCTTTGTCTTCTTGATACTCCGGCTCTTGTATTATTCTGTTTTTTACAGGTGCATTTCTGTCTTTGTAATTTCCATTTAGGGCTTTTTTCAGATTTTTAATATTAAAAATCATATTTATGCTGAATGTTTTTGCATAATCACTCTGGCTCATAATTTCAAGAGCTTTAAAAAGTTTTTCAGCACCGAGAGCTTGAATGCAGTTTACAAAAATACTGTTATCTGGGAGGAACTCATAATCTGGAAGATTAAGCTCTTCATATTTTTTCATAATATCAATTACAAAAGGCTGACAATTATCCGGCTTTATATATTTCTTTTTGATATTAGTATTATTGATATTATATAATTGATCTTTGATATGAAAATTTTTCATGGACTTTGATGAAGTTTTTTCATTACCCTCACGAAAATTTTTCATCTGCTGTGATGTAATTTTTTCATCTGTCAGAAGATGATAGTTTTCTCCTAAAGTAAAATACAAAAACTTTCCTTTTTTCCCGTTTTTATTGCTTTGTATAATTTTTTTAAGAAAGCCTTTTTCTATAAGTGAATTAATTTTATTTATAAGGGTTCTTTCTGTTCCGATAATTGGAATTTCTTTATGAATATATTTATACGAAAGCCATATATATTTACAATTTTCAAAAATGATTGAGGTTATTTTTTCAGACTGAGAAAAATAAATAGCAGAGATAATTTTTAGAATAAGAGCATCATCAAAGGTCAAATTATGCTCAAGAAGAACTGTCTGATTATATCCGCATATTGTAAATTTCATACAAAACTCCTTTCATACCAAATGTTTTTACATTTTCTGAATTTGACAAAATAAAATATAGCTGTTATAATAACCTTAAGCAACAAACCTGTTGCGGGTGTATAGTGTTTTAAAGTTTCACGTTCAGAATATCAGCCACAATTCTTTTTTGATTGTGGCTTTTATTCTGCCCTTGAACAAGGTAGAGAAAATAATTATTTTTTGCGGAGGTGTTTTGAGATGAAATTCCTGTTGAGTATTCTGGCACAAGTGATAGCAGATTTAATCTGCGATTTCATACGTGACTGGAGAAATGACAGAAAGTAGCCTCACACCTCCCCCATAATGGGCTTTTTTTATTCAAAAAATTATACAAAAGAAATGAAAAAAGAGTTATATTATAAAAATGTAGAAACTTGGTGGATTTTATGGTATTATTTTTTACAAAGAGAGAAAAATGATATAAAATATATTTCAGGAGGATAGATACAAATGAGCAATTTAAAAACATTTCTGCTTATGGGAGTTATGACATTTCTTTTAATGCTTATTGGAAATCTTATAGGAGGAAGTCAGGGAGTATATTTTGCTTTTATATTTGCTGCTTTTACAAATTTTATTTCTTACTGGTTCAGTGATAAAATAGTTCTTAGTATGTACAGAGCAAAACCTGCAGCTGAAAATTCAGATGTATACAGAATTGTAAAAAATCTTACAGAGAGAGCAGGAATGCCTATGCCTAAAGTTTATACAATAAACGAAAGCCAGCCTAATGCTTTTGCTACAGGAAGAAATCCAAAACACGCAGCAGTTGCTGTTACAACAGGGCTTCTTAATATTATGGACGACAATGAGCTTGCAGGAGTTATAGGACATGAACTTGGACACGTTAAACACAGAGATATTTTAATAGGAACAGTTGCTGCAACCTTTGCTGCTGCCATTGCCTTTCTTGCAAATATGGCAAAATGGGCTGCAATTTTTGGAGGAAACAGAGACAGAGATGATGAGGGAGGAAATCCTATTGCTCTTATCGGTGTTGCAATTTTTGCTCCTATTGCAGCTATGCTTGTTCAGATGTGTATTTCAAGAACGAGAGAATACAAGGCAGATGCTTTTGGAGGACAGATAAGCGGAAATCCTTTATATCTTGCAAATGCTTTGAGAAAACTTGAGATGGGAGTGAGAAGAAACCATATGGATACAAATCCTGCAATGGAAAATATGTTTATAGTAAGCCCGCTTTCGGGGGATAAAATTGCATCACTTTTCAGCACTCACCCGTCAACAGAAGATAGAATTAAAAAATTAGAAGAGATGGCAGAGAGAGGATATTAAAATAAATATAAAATAAAATTTTTTCAATCTCCTAAAATTTTATTTTAATTTTATTAATCTGCCATAAAAAAGAAAGAAAAAAAGAAAAAGGAAAAAATGGAGGAAAATTTATGAGAAAAAAATGGGGGCCTTTTATCGGAGGAATTCTTATAGGGCTTGTTATTATGGCAATGAACTATAAATATGTAGTAAATGATGATAATTTAGTTTATAAAAATAATCTTGTTTATGAAAAAGAAAAAGATAAACCTTTCACAGGGACAGCAGAGTCATATTATGAAAATTCAGACCAGCTTAAATTTACATCAAAATACAGAAAAGGAAAACTTCACGGAGAAACAAAAGAGTATTTTGAAAATGGAGAGCCAAGTGAAATTATAAAATATAAAAAAGATAAGCCTCATGGAAAAGCAGTTTATTATTATGAAAACGGAAATGTAAAACTTAGAACAAAATATAAAGACGGGCTTATTGACGGGGACTATGTTTATTACAGTGAAAAAGGAAATATTCTTGAAAAAAGCGAATATGAAAAAGGCTTAAGAACAGGAAAAGGTGAAGCTCATTATGAAAACGGCGTGTTAAGTCATAAATGGGATATGAAAAAAGGAACAGGATTTATTGAAACATATTATGAAAATGGAAATATTTCAGAAAAAATTCCTTACAAAGATTTTAAAATTCACGGAGATTATATTTCTTATTATGAAGATGGTACACTTCGTCAGAAATCTCATTATGAAAACGGCTTGAGAGAGGGGCTTGATGAATTTTATTATGAAAACGGTGCTGTTCAGGAAAGATGTTTTTATAAAAATGATAAACTTCACGGAGTTTTTGAAGCCTATAATGAAGATGGAACAATATTTGAAAAATATAATTATAAAGATGGCGAGATTGTAAAAAAATAAATTATTTAAATATAAAAAGGGCTGATGCAGATTTGTACTGCACCAGCTCTTTTTATTTCGTCTTACTTCATCATTATAAAAAAATTCAAGTTTTTTAGTATAAATATTACGAAAACTATTACTTTTATAATATTATAAAATATTCTATAAAAATTTTATATGTTCTTTCACTAAAAAGTGAATTTGTATTTTAAATAGTTTGATGGTAAAATAAAATTATAACTTTTTTAAGAGGGTCAGAATGAAAAAACATTTTTTAATTTTTCTTATTATAATTATATGGATAACAGGCTCATATTTTTCTTTGTGGAATAGTTATATAATTCCTTATCCGGAAAAAGTATTTTTTACAGCAGTAAAACTTTTAAAGAGCGGGGAACTTTTTAAACATATGTTTACAAGCATTTCAAGAATATTTTTTGGATTTTCTATAACAGTTATTCTGGCAGTGCCGAGTGCAGTAATTTTTGGAATGTTCCCCCAAATATATAACTATTTTAAATCTATATTGGAATTTATGAGGCACACTCCTCCCCTTGCACTTATACCGATGATAATTTTATGGTTTGGGATAGGAGAATTTTCTAAAATTACAATAATAATATTAGCATCTTTTTTCCCAGTTTTTTTAAATACTTTAAAAGGGATTGAAAACTGTGATAAAAAATTTATTGAAGTGGGACAGGTTTTTGATTTTACAAAATATGAAATTTTCAGAAAAATTATTCTTCCCTCTGCAGTTCCAGACATTTTAAACGGAATAAAATTAGGAATAGGATACAGCTGGCGGGCTATAATCGGGGCAGAAATGATAGCAGCTTCTTCGGGGATAGGTTATCTTATTTTAGATGGACAGCAGATGTCAAGGTCAGATGTTGTTATTGTGGGAATTTTTTCAATAGGAATATTCGGCTCATTTACAGATTATGTATGTTCAAAAGTTATAGAAAGATATATAAGAAAAAGAGGTATTTTTTATGAAAAGTAAATTTATTATAGAAAATGTTTCCAAATCATTTTCTCAAAAAATCTTAAAAGATATATCTCTTGAAATTTCAGGTGAAGATATAACAGTTATTGTTGGAAAGAGCGGGTGCGGAAAGACAACTTTTTTAAGAATGCTTGCAGGCTTGGAAAATATTTCAGATGGAAGTATAAAATTTTTAGACAGCTCTGGAAAAGAAAAAAAAGCCAAAATAGGAATGGTGTTTCAAGAGCCGAGACTTATGCCGTGGCTTACTGTTGAAAAAAATATAAGGATATATGAAAAGGAAGAAAAAGTTGATGTTGATAAAGTTCTTTCTCTGGTGTCTCTTAAAGATGCAGGAAATTTTTATCCAAGTGAGCTTTCTGGAGGAATGGCAAGCAGGATTGCAATAGCACGGGCAATAGGATATAATCCCGATATTCTTTTGATGGACGAGCCTTTTGCTGCTCTCGATTATTTTACGAGAAATCAGCTTCAGAATGAAATAATAAAAATCCATAAAGAAACGAAAACAGGAATAGTTTTTGTAACTCATAATATTGACGAGGCTCTTCTTATAGGAGGGAAAATAATAATTTTTAACAGGGGAAAATGTGAAGAGATTAAAATAGACAAAGATTATCCAAGAGATATAGGTGATATAGAATTAATAAATTTGAAAAAAGATATTTTAAACAAAATATTATAAATTGTAAAAAATAAATTTCAAAATAAAATACAGGAGATGATAAAATGAAATTTTCAAAGAAAAAAATATTTTTAACAATAGGAGCAGCTGTACTTCTTCTTATGGGAGGGTGCGGAAAAGAGAAAAAATTAGATGAACTTAATATCACATATGTAAAATCACCTTTAAATGTTCCGTCTATTTTAGAAAAAAATCTTAATATTTTTGACAAGGAATTTGAAAAAGACGGAATTACTGTAAAATTTCACAATCTTACTACAGGACCTGAGCAGACACAGGCTCTTGCAGCAGGGGAGCTTGATATTCTTCATGCTCTTGGAGGAACTTCTGCAATTCTTGCAGCATCAAACGGAGTAGATTTAAAAGTGACAAATATTTACAGCCGTTCACCAAAGGGATTTATGCTTCTTTCAAATGATAAAACTCTTGTTTCTCCGGAAAATTTAAGAGGTAAAAAAGTTGCAGGACCTAAGGGAACAATTCTTCATCAGCTTCTTCTTGCATATCTTGCAAAGGGAAATATGACAGCAGATGATATAGAATTTATTAATATGGGGCTTCCTGAAACAGCTGCAGCTTTACAAAACGGAACTGTTGATGCAGGGCTTCTTGCAGGACCAGTTGCTCTTGGTGCTATAAAAAATGGAGCAGAAGTTGTGACAAATGGAGAGGGTCTTGTTGAGGGAATAATTGTTACAGCAGTGAGCAGTGATTTCTTAGAAAAATATCCTGAAATTGTTGAAAGATTTTTAGCTGTAAATGAAAAAACTGTTAAATCAATAGATGAAAATTTTGATGAAGTTCTGGAAGTTGTAGGAAAAGAAACAGGACTTTCAAAAGAGGAAGTTATAGAAATGTATGCTCTTTATGATTTCAACCCTGATATAAAAGAAAGCGATATAAAAGAACTTAAAAATACTCAAGATTTTTTAATACAAAATGGTCTTCAAGAAAAAGAAATTGATATTGAAAAAATAATAATGAAAAAATAGTTATAGGAAATAATCAAAATAAAAAAGCTCTGCATTAATTATGAAATATTTTATGCAGGGCTTTTTATATTTATAATAATTATTTAAATTTTTTTACATTCTTTTTTTCTAACAGTCTTTTCTCTTTTTCAAGCTGTTTGATATACAATATTTATCTTTTATATACATAAGAAAAGCAGAATAAAATAAATCTTATAAATATTCTTTATCTTGAAATTTTTATTCTAATGTGCTATTATCTTTCTAATATATAAAAAAGGAGATGGTAGATATGATAGGAGCATTCTTTGATATTGACGGAACAATCTGCAGAAATTCTCTTCTTACAGAACACTTTAAAAAAATGATAAAATATGAACTTATTGATTCTCTTGAATATGAAGAGAAAGTGAGAGATACATATATGCTTTGGGCAGAAAGAGTTGGAGATTATGATGGATATCTTTTAAAGCTTACTGAAACATATGTAAATGCCATGATAGGGATTTCAGAAAAAGATAATGATTTTGTTTCAGATCAGGTTATGAAATTAAAAGGAAACAGAGTTTATAAATATACAAGAGACAGAATAAAATGGCATAAAGAACAGGGACATAAAGTTATTTTTATTTCTGGAAGTCCGGATTTCTTGGTAAAAAGAATGGCTGAAAAATGGGAAGCAGATGATTACAAAGGTTCAACATACCATATAGAAAATGGAAAATTTTCAGGTGTGATAAGCCCTATGTGGGATTCAAGAAACAAGATAAAAAGTCTTAATATGTTTTGTGAAAAATATAATATTGATTTAGAAAAAAGCTATGCCTACGGAGATACAAGCGGAGATTACAGTATGCTTAAATCTGTGGGAAATCCAATCACAATTAATCCGTCAAAAGAATTTTTAGACAAACTTAGAAATGATGAAAAAATTCGTGATAAAGTTCAAGTGATTGTTGAAAGAAAAGATGTAATTTATAAAATGAAATTAGATGTGGAAGATTTATAGGATTTATATTTTATAGTAAATGAAAAGGAGCTGAACAAATTTATTTGCAACAGCTTCTTTTATTTTGTGGTATAATGAAGATAGAAAATTTTGAGGAGATGAAATAAATGGAAGAATTTAAATTTTTAAACCCAAAAAAAATGCTTCACCCAAAAAATGGAATGACTTTAGAATATCTTGATAAGCAGAGTGCAATAGCTGCTCTTATAATTTCAGCTGACGGGAAAAAAGGATATTTTGTAAAACAGTTCAGACCGGGAATAATGGGAGAGACTATAGAAGTTGTGGCAGGACTTATTGATCCGGGAGAAGTGCCTATGGAAACTCTTTACAGAGAAGTTAAAGAGGAGGCTGGATATTATAAAGAAGATTATGATATTATTTATGAAGAGAAACAGCCTCTTGCAATTTCACCAGGATATACAGCAGAAAAACTTAGCTGCTACATTTTAAAATTAAAAAGCGACAGTATAAGACAGAAAGAATTAGATCTTGATGAGGGAGAAGATTTAATTGGAAAATGGTATGACTTAGAAGAAGCTCTTAGAATTTCGTGTGACTTTAAAACACATTTCCTTGTTCGTATATATGAACTTTTAGAAATGAAAAAAAGATAGAATTTTATGCAGATAAAAATTATACGAAAATCTGTTAAAAATTTAATTTTAAAAATACGACCAAACGGCGAAATAGAAGTAACAGCTCCTAAAAAATTAAATGAAAATTATATCAAAGATTTTATTTTAAGAAAGACTCCGTGGATAGAAAAGAAATTGAAAGAGATTGAGAAAAGAAAGACGAAAGAGATTTCTTATTTAAATGGAGAAAAAATATTTTATCTTGGTAAGGAATATAATTTTTTTGTAGAAGAAAATGAAAAAGATTATGTTGAGAAAAAAGATAGTGAAAATAAAATTATTCTTTTTACAAAATTTCCAGATGATTTAGAAATGAAAAAAGAGATAATCAACAGCTGGTATAGGAAAGAGGGAAAAAAGATTTTTGTTCCTATACTTGAAAATTATCTTAATCTCACAGGGAAAAATATAAATAAACTTACTATAAAAACACTTAAAAGCAACTGGGGGTCATGTAATTATAAAAAAGGATATATTAATCTCAATTCAGAAATGATGAAAAGAGATATAAAATTTATAGAATATGTAATTCTTCATGAAATTGCTCATTTGGAATATCCAGATCATAGCAGAAATTTTTATGGTTATATAGAAAAATTTATGCCTGATTGGAAAGAAAGAAAAAAATTATAGAAGAGGGACGCGGCGTCCCTTTTTTCTTTTTTTATAAAAATTATTAAACTATTTCCTTAAAAAATCAGTCTTAAATAATGAATGGGGAAAATAATAATTTTATTTTTAAAATTACAGGAGGAATATAAATTGGGAAATAATGTATTTGATTTAAAAGGAAAAACTGCTGTTATTACAGGAGCGGGAAATGGAATAGGAAAAGCTGCAGCTCTTATTTTAGCTGAACATGGAGCAAATGTTGTGTGTGGAGATTTACATAAAGAGACTGCAGAAAAAACTGCAGAGGAAGCTCGTAAATTTGGAGTAAAAGCAATAGGTGTAGCTTGTGATGTTACAAATGAAAAAGATTTAAAGAATCTTGCGGCAGAAGCTGTAAAAAATATGAATGGAATAAACATTCTTGTAAATAATGCAGGAGGTGGAGGAGGAGGAAGAGAAAAATTTGATACTCTTACTCTTGACTATATAGAAAAGATTTATAGACTAAATGTTTTCAGTATTTATAAATTATCACAGCTTTGTATTCCTTATATGAATAAAGATAAATATGGTTCTATAATAAATATAAGTTCTATGGCCGGACAAATGACATCTCATAATATGAGTGTATATGGAAGTTCAAAAGCTGCAATTAATCAGCTTACAAAATATATGGCTGTTGATTTAGGACCAAATATAAGAGTAAATGCTATAGCTCCGGGAGCAATAAAAACTGATGCTTTAAAATCTGTTCTTACAGATGAAATGGAAAAGAAAATGCTTGTAAATACACCGTTAAAAGTTTTGGGAGAAACAGAAGATATTGCTAATACTATTTTATATTTTGCAAGTCCAATGTCAAAATGGGTGAGTGGACAAGTAATAGCAGTTAATGGTGGAGGAACACAAAGTCTTGAATAAAAATAAAATTTAAAAAGCAGAAAATAAAAAGGGACGCTGCGTCCCTTTTGTTTTTTGCTAATCAAGAACTCTTTCAATTCTAGAATTTAAAATAGTAAGCAGTTCATAGATGCTCATGTTAAAAGATGATCTCGAAAAAGAAATATCAGGGTAAAGAATTACTTCATCTCCCTCTTTTACAGTTTCATCAACTTCAATGAAACTATTATCCATTGTGATAAGAGAAATTTTAAATTCTCTGCCATTTATAAGACATTTTGTATTTTCATTAATTTTTAAAAATCCGTCGCCATAACCTATTTTTATTTTAGCAATAAATCTATATTCATTAACTTTTAAATCTGATTTTAAATTATAAGCAAGATAATTAGAATTTTCTAAATTTCTTATTCCTGCAATTTTTCCCTTAAGAGAAAAAATTTGTTTTAAATTTTTATCAGGAGTTCCCTCACTTTGAATTCCATATATAAGTTCTCCTACTCTTATGTGAGTTGTGAAATCAAGACTTCCAAAAATTTCTGTCATAAGGCTGTTCTGCAGATGAATCATTTTAAATCTATCTTTTCCTAAAAAATTAATAATTTCTTTAAATTTATTTATTATTTTTATTCCATCATCATATTTTACAGAAAAAAGATGTGAATAAATTCCAGCAAATTTTAAATCATATTTTTTGATATAATTTTTTAAATTTTCCAAATCATTAAGTTCTATACCATTTCTTCCAAAACCAAAGTCGATTTTTAATTGTATCTGCTCAGGAGAAATTCCGTATTCAAGAGCTTCTTTCAATTCTTTGAAAGCATTTATTGACATATGGAAAGTTTTATTTTCTTTTATATGTTTTAGAAAATCTTTTCCTATACTTTCAAAAATAAGAATATTTAAATTTTTAAGTTCATAGTCTGTAATAATTTTTTCAGCTTCACATAGACGAGCAACAGCAAAATATTTATATCCGTGTCTGAATAAAGTTTTTGTAATAAGATTTATATCATGCCCATAAGCATTAGATTTTACTACAGCCAAAATTTTTTTATTGAAAGTACTTTTTAAATATTCCATATTGTGTATAAGATTTTTTTCAGAAATATGTATTTTAGTAGAATTGATAGTCATACTGCTCTGCTCCCAAGTGATTTTATTTAATATAATTTTACAATAAAAATAAAAAAAAGAACAGAATAAAATTGGACTTGAAAGAGTGAAAACTTTATAAAAAAGAATAAAAGATTTAAAAAAAGATATTTTTGTATTACTATAAGATAAAAATGATTAAAAAAAGTCAAATATATTTTGATTTTTTTAGAAATATAAAGTATAATAATAAAAGAGGGATAAATTATGATAATTCTCTCCCCTAAGAGATTTATAAAATATGAGTTAAAATTCAAAGAAGGGATTACCATCAGGTAATCCCTTCTTTGATTGTTCTTAATCTAAAAATAATTTTTTATATTCTGTTTCGTTCAAAATAACTTTATTTTCAGAAATAAGATTTTTTAATAAGAAATCATTTTCTTTTCCTACTATATCAAAAGCTGTATGTGAATTTTCTATAGATATATATTTTCTTAGAATTTCTTTTTTGTTATCATCTAAAAGATTGACAGAAAAGTTTTCAGAAAAAATATTTTCTTCTTTAATAACTTCAAAGATTTCAATAGACATGTTTTCTCTTTTTGCAAAAATTTCAAAAGAAATAAGAAGGTATGAATTTTCATTTTTTACATATACATCAATTATATGCTTTTTTTCAGAATAGATAGAGATATATTCTATTTCTGGATTTTCAAGACTTTTTTCTTTTTTTAATTCTTCAATTTCTTCATTAATAATTTCATTTATTTTTGGAGTAATCTTTTCATTTAAATCATCTAAGTTTTTAAAGTGTTCAATAAGGCAGTTATTCTCTAAAGTTTTTTCCAGTTTTTTGGCTCTTACATTTGCAATTTTGGGAGAGATATCATATTTATTTATCAGATTTTCTTTAAAATTTTTTAAAATTAAATTCATATTAAAACTTTCCTTTCTTTATTATTAAAAGAAAAGGACTGTTGTTTTAACAGCCCTTTTTTAAATTATAAATATTCTGTTATTTTTTTAATTCAGCTTTAGGAGATTCTTTAAAGATTAACTGTTGTCCAGAAGAAGTAGTTAAAATTAAAGTATCTTTTTGAAGCTGATATTTTTCAACTTTATCTAAAGCAGAAATATATTCAAATTCTTTTTCCATAGCATCTCTAGGTCCAGCCATTAAAGTGCTTCCAACATGAGAAAGCTTCATATTGTCCCCAGAAACAGTATATTTACCAAAATAATTATTTACTCCAGAGAATCCAAAGAAGTTTTCTTCAGCAAAGTTGATTGTAATTTTTACTTCTTTAGTAGAAGTTGTAAGAACATATTCTTTTCCTACTACACTTTCAGTAGTTTTTGAAGAAAGTCCTGAACATCCTGCAAAAGCAAAAATCATAAGTAATCCTAGTAATATTTTTTTCATAAATTGTATCCTCCTAATTTTTTATTTTTGGACTTAACACTTTTATTATAGCAGAAATAAAAGAAAAATCAAAGCTTATTATTTTCTGTTAATAATTTTAATAGTCACCAAAGAAATTGTTATAAGTATTATACTTATTAAATGTGGCGCTCTTATGTCAAAAAACATTAAATCTTCGGCTCTGAAAAAACTTACAAAAATTCTTATAATACTGTAAATTATAATATATGAGCAAGCTATTGTCCCATTGGCATATTTTTTATTTTTTAAAAAGAACCAAATAAAAAGAAAACCGATTAGATTAAGAATAAGTTCATAAAACATAGCAGGGTGCAAAGCCATATTTGGAAATTCGCTTCCTGCAGGTGAGCTTTCAGGAAAAACTATTCCCCAAGGAACTTTTTCTTTAAAATTCATCTTCTCTGAAAATGGAAGAGAAAGATAATAAGAATACCATTCATAAAATTTTGGTTTCAATGTAAAAATAACTTTAAAAGGTGTGAATGTGGGGACACCATAAATTTCACCATTCATAAAGTTTCCTATTCTTCCTATTGCCTGACCAAGAAGAAGAGATGGAGCGGCAATATCTGCCAGAAGAAGAGGATTTGTTTTTTTTATAAATCCATAGATACACGTTCCTATTATTCCTCCGAGAATTCCTCCGTGGATAGCCATTCCTCCTTTCCATACAGCCATTATATCGGCAGGATAATTAATGTAGTAATCCAAATTAAAAAGAACGTAGTAGAGTCTTCCACCAATAAGACCAGAGAGCATCGCAACAAAAGCATAATTTTCTATTGTGTCTGGGGAGATTCCTTTCTGCTTTCCGTATCTTTTTCCAAGTTCTATTCCCAGAATAAAAGAAATAGCATACATTAGCCCATAGTAAGTGATTTTTATTTTCCCAATGGAAAAAAGTATTGGATTCATTTTCTGCTCCTTTTTTGTTTCTTAATAAGTTATTTTTTTCCTGCATTGAAAAAATTTCGTGATTTACGAAACGAACTGAACACTAAAAAATGATATGTTTGAGGCGAAGCTGAGTTTATCATTTTTAGTGAAGAGAGTAATGTAAATAGAAATTTTTTTCACCAGCAGGGCAATTTTCTTTTGGTTCGTTTTCTTTGCTTGTACAAAGAAAATGAATATTTTTATTTTATAACAATTATAGCATTTTTAAAGGAAGAGTTAAACAGAAAGAAAATATTAAAAAATGACCATTTTTTGAAAAAAAAGAGGCAAAACATAAAAAATATAAAAAAAATCTTGTACTAAAACGGAAAATAATATAAAATAGGGGTGAATAAATGTAAAGCTATCTAAAACATTTTATATTTAAAATTTTTTAATAAAAGATTTGGAGGAAAAAATATGTATTGTTGCACTGCAATAGGAAATGACATTTACTGGGTTGGAGTAAACGACAGAAAAACTGAAAGATTTGAAAACTATCTTCCTTTACCATCAGGTGTTGCTTATAACTCATACTTAATTAATGATGAAAAAGTATGTCTTATAGATACAGTTGAAGTAAGACAAAGCGGAACTTTTTTAAACAAAATCGAAGCTATCATTGGAAGTAAAAAAATAGATTACTTGGTAGTAAACCATATGGAACCAGATCACTCTGGATCAATGGAAGAAATTTTAAGAGTTCATCCTGAAATAAAAGTAATAGGAAATGTAAAAACATTACAAATGATAAAATCATTTTATCCAACTTTCCCTGAAGCTTCTTTCCAAGCTGTAAAAGAGGGAGACATCTTAGATTTAGGAAATCATAAATTAACTTTTGCAATGGTGCCAATGGTACACTGGCCTGAATCAATGGTTACTTATGATACAACAGAAAAAATATTATTCTCAAATGACGCTTTCGGAAGTTTTGGAACTCTTGATGGTGGAATGTGGGACGACGAAGTAAACTTCGATTTCTATAAAGGTGAAATGAGAAGATATTATGCTAATATAGTTGGAAAATATGGAGTTCAAGTTACAAATGCAATCAAAAAACTTGGAGGACTTGAAATAAAATACATCTGTCCTTCTCACGGAATTTTATGGAGAAAAGATGTAAACAAAGTTATAAAATATTATGCTGACTGGGCACAATTTATTCCTGAGAAAAAAGGTGTAGTTGTAATGTATGCTTCTATGTATGGAAATACAGAAGTTATGGCAAACATGATAGCAAGAGAACTTTCTCAGCAAGGTCTTAAAGAAATAAAAGTATATGACGTTTCTAAAACAGATTCTTCATTTATTATGAGTGACATTTGGAAATACAAAGGACTTATCATTGGTTCTTGTGCACACAACAATGCATTATATCCAAAAATGCAGCCAATTTTAGATAAGCTTCAAAATTATGGACTTAAAAACAGATATGTTGGTATTTTCGGAAACATGATGTGGAGTGGTGGAGGAGTAAGAGGAATTCAACACTTTACAGATTCTTTAGGTGGACTTGAAGTTATAGGAAAACCAGTTGAAGCTAAAGGAGCACCAACTCACGAAAACATGGAAGATTTAAAAAATCTTGCTCGTGAAATGGCAAAAAGAATACTAGAAGAAATATAAGTTTTATCAAAAGATTTAGTTTTTTATGAGGTTGCTGCAAAATAATTTTAATTTAATGGTTGTTTGCAGCAACCTTATTTTTTTATAATCTTGGAGGAGAAATGAAAAGAGGAAATCAAATAAATAAAGAAGCACTTGTTACTGTGATTCTTTATCTGCTTTATTTTGTTTGGTGGTATTATTTTGCTTATATTTATAAAGACAGTGAAAATGTAGCAGAATTTAAATATATTTTAGGACTTCCTGAATGGTTTTTTTATTCATGTGTACTTGGTCTTGTTGTTATAAACATACTTGTGTTTTTAGCTGTAAAAATCTTTTTTAAAGATATGAATTTAGACGAACAGGAGGACTAGGAAAAAATGCTTACATTGATACCAATTGTTTTATATCTTATGGCTATGCTTGGAATAGCTTATAAAGTGAATGAGATAAAAAAAAGTGATAATGTAAATTTCACTGAAGAATATTTTATAGGAAGCAGAAAAATGGGAGGGCTTGTCCTTGCAATGACAATAATTGCCACTTATGTTGGAGCAAGTTCTTTTATAGGAGGACCGGGAGTTGCATATAAACTTGGTCTTGGGTGGGTACTTCTTGCCTGCATTCAAGTTCCTACTGCTTTTCTTACTTTGGGAATTCTTGGAAAAAAACTTGCAGTTATTTCAAGAAAAATAAATGGAGTTACTATTATAGATCTTTTGAGAGCAAGATATAAAAGTGATATTGTTGTAATCTTAAGTTCTGTGATGATGCTTATATTTTTCGTAGGATCAATAGTGGCACAATTTGTTGGTGGAGGAAGACTTTTTGAAAGTGTAACAGGTTTCCCTTACTATATAGGTCTTACAATTTTCGGAGCGGTTGTAATAGCTTATACAACTTTTGGAGGCTTTAGAGCAGTTGCTCTTACTGATGCTGTTCAGGGGCTTGTAATGCTTGCTGCAACAGGAGTGCTTTTCTTTGTAATTTTACAAAAAGGCGGAGGAATGGAAAGTATAATGCTGAAAGTTGCAGAAGTAAATCCTGAACTTTTAACACCATCTTCTGGAGGAAATATTGGAAAATCTTTTATTATGTCTTTCTGGGTTCTTGTTGGAATAGGAATTTTAGGACTTCCTGCAACAGCAGTAAGATGTATGGGATTTAAAGATACAAAGGCTATGCATAGAGCAATGGTAATAGGAACTTCAGTTGTTGGAATATTAATGCTTGGAATGCACCTTGTTGGTGTGATGGGTGTTGCAGTTGAGCCGGGAATAGATGTTGGAGATAAAATTATTCCAATACTTGCTCTTAAAAATCTTCATCCTGTTTTAGCAGGAATATTTATAGGAGGACCTCTTGCTGCTATAATGTCAACAGTAGATTCTTTCCTTATTCTGACATCAGCTACAATAGTAAAAGATTTATATCTTCACTATGTAGATAAAAATGCAAGCACAGAAAAAATAAGAAAATTATCTTTTATGACATCTTTAGGCTTTGGAATACTTGTATTCCTTTTAGCACTTAATCCGCCTAGTCTTCTTGTGTGGATAAATCTTTTTGCTCTTGGAGGTCAGGAAGCTGCATTCTTCTGTCCAATTATTTTTGGAATTTACTGGAAGAGAGCAAATGCAACAGGTGCTATAGCATCAATGGTTTTCGGAGTGGCAAGCTATCTATACTTTGTAATCTGCAAAGTAGATGTTTATGGAATGCATACAGTAGTTCCTGTGATTGCTTTGGCAGTTATTGTTTTTGTGGTAGGTTCTCTTGTTGGAGAAAAAACAGACGACGAAACATTAAAAATATTTTTTGATATTTAATCTATAAAATTTAATAAAAAACTAAATCTTGATAAATGAGAGGATTAATTTCTATTTAATAGAGGTTAATCCTCTTTTGCTTTACTTTTATAAAAAAGTATAAAAACATAGCAATTTTTTATAAAATAACTGAAAAATAAGACAGAAATGTGATATAATAACTTTATGCCTAAAAAAAGGCAGAATATTAAGATTTTTAGAAAAAGAGGGTAAAGGAAAAATGTTACAAAGAATTATCAAAAACAAATTAGAAGAAGAAACACACAATATCGAAATTATGGAAAAAGAGCTTAAAGAAAATGTAAAAAGCCCTGAAACAGATTGGATCATGCAGAAAAATGCAATGGAACAATATGTTGAAAAAATAGAAAAGCAGATAAGATAATAATTTGTTTTTTGAGTATGTATTTTAATAGTTTAAGGAGGTAAGAGAGCTGCTGTATTTTATAAAAAATATAACAGCTCCTTTAAATAATATGATTGTTTTAAAAAATATCACTTATGAAATAGATGGAAAAAAAATACTTGATAATGTTAATTTATCAATTGAAGACAGGTTTGTTGTAATAACAGGTCCTAACGGAAGCGGAAAATCTACTCTAGCTAAAATAATAATGGGAATAGTAAAACCAACTTCTGGTCAGATTATTTTCAACGGAGAAGATATAACAAATCTTCCAATAAACGAAAGAGCAGATAAAGGAATAAGCTATGCTTTCCAACAGCCTGTTCATTTTAAAGGATTAAAAGTCCGTGACCTTTTAGAGCTTGCTGACAAAAAAAATAAATCTCTAAAACATGCCTGTGATATTTTAAGTGAAGTGGGGCTTTGTGCAAGAGATTATTTAGACCGTGAATTAAACAGCACTCTTTCAGGGGGGGAAATAAAAAGAATTGAAATTGCTATGGCTGTGGCAAGAGGAACAGAGCTTACAATTTTCGATGAGCCTGAAGCAGGAATAGATTTATGGAGTTTCCAGAATCTTATTAAAATTTTTGAAAAACTTTATAAAGAAACTGCCGGAAATATTTTAATTATAAGCCACCAAGAAAGAATTTTAAAAATAGCAGATAAAATTGTCTATTTAAAAGACGGGCATGTTGAGCATTATGATTCGAGAGAAAATATTTTAAAATTTTTAAAAATTGATGATGCTGAACCAGCAAAATGCTCAGTTTTAGCAGAGAAATTTTAAAAAGGAGATATAAAATATGGATAGAATAGAAAAAAATATGCTCTTGGAAATTGCCGAACTTGAAACACTGCCAAAAGGTGCATATAATATTAGAAACAATGGAAAAAGTGATTTAAGAAATACAACATCAAATATTGATATCATAACAAAAACAGATAAAACAGGAATTGATATAAAAATAAAAGATGGCACAAAAAATGAAAGTGTGCATATTCCTGTTATAATAAGCCAGAGCGGATTAAAAGAAGTTGTGTACAATGATTTTTTTGTTGGTGAAGACTGTGATATAACTATTGTTGCAGGGTGCGGAATACATAACTGCGGAGGAGAAGAAAGCCGTCACGACGGAATTCACCGTTTCTTTATTGGAAAAAACAGTAAAGTTAAATATATAGAAAAACATTATGGAGAGGGAAACGGAGAAGGAAAAAAAGTTATGAATCCTGTAACAGAAGTGACTCTTGAAGAAAATTCTTTTATGAATATGGAGACTTCTCAGATTGCAGGGATTGACGATACTATAAGAGTGACAAAAGCAGTTTTAAAAGAAAATGCTTCTCTTCTTGTTCATGATAAAATTTTAACTTCTGGAAATCAGCAGGCAAAAGCTGAAATTAATGTTGATTTAAATGGAGAAAACAGCAGTTGTGATATTATAAGCCGTGGAGTTGCAAAGGAAAAAAGTTATCAAGAAGTTGTTCTTGGAATAAATGGAAATGCAAAATGCAGCGGACATGCTGAATGTGATTCAATAATTATGGATAAAGGAGTTATAGTTGCCACTCCTAAATTAAAAGCAACTGATGTAGATGCTTCTCTTATTCACGAAGCAGCGATTGGAAAAATTGCAGGAGCACAGCTTATAAAACTTATGACTTTAGGACTTACAGAAAAAGAAGCTGAAGAAGAAATAATTCAAGGATTTTTAAGATAAAAAAGTTTTTAGGGGCTGTTATAAATTTATAGCAGCCCTCAAGTTTTATTCATAGATTTTTTTTATTTTTTCTTTTAGTCTTTCAGGAACAACATAGTTTTCGTTTGAAATATATTTTAGAGCATTAAATGGTTTATTCTTGTAGGAACTTCTTTCATTTTTTCTATCGTAAATTTCCTCTTCCATATCGTTTTCACACTCTATACAGAAACCAAGATTTTCTTTTACAAGAGACCTTATCATTTTATTTTTTTGTTTTGAATTAAAAATTTCTTCTTTAGTTCTCCAGTTATGATTATCTTTGTCGTAAATAACGACATAAGGTATTTTGAAAAGATTTAAAAGCATAATAAACTGCGGAATTGTACTTTTGCTTCCACATTCAATTATTGAATAATCATATTTAAATACTTTTAATAACTTTCCAAGAAAAGATATTACAATTTTATCTGTCTGTCCCTCAACAAGAATAACTTTTTTTGCAAAGAAAAGTTCACTTCTGTCTGGGTTTATCCAATAGTTCATATTAAAAGCCTTGATTGCATCTCCTTTAAAAATACCGTCTTTTGTCTGAACTATTCTTACATTATTATTTATCTTTTTAATCACACAAATTGATTTATATTGTTTTAGTCCTAAAAAACTGCTTGAATATGTTTTCAGATAAATTTTTGTTCCAAGTTTTGAAAGTTTTATAAAGCAGTCATAAAGCTCTCTGCTTTTCTGCGGGTGAAGATAAAGCTCAGGATCTTCAAAAAGAATAACAGCATCTTTTAAAATAGAATGTTTTTTATTTACTGATATCTGTGAAATAATTTTTAAAAATTCAAACAGAAGATTTCTGTAAAGTTCTGGATTTTGATAACCCTCATCAAGTTCTTCATAGGCTTCATAAATATGATTTTTTATTAAATCTTCATCATTATGATCTTTTTTCAAAATTTTAAAAAAGCATGTAAAGATATTACTGCATTTGTTTTTTAAATCTCCTGATACATGGAAAAAAGGAATTTGAGAAATAAATTCACAATAATTTTCCTTTGTAATCTGTTTCCAATTTTTTGATTTTCTTATGTAGTATCTTATATCTCCATCAGGAGAGGCAGTGATTTTTAATTTATATCTTGTTTCATTTTCAAAAAATATAAGTTTTATTGCAGCAAAATCAGCCCCGTCGTAAATATCATTTTTCTCAAGCTCTTTGCTGTTAAAAATAAAAGCCAGACATGAAACAATATTGTTTACACCCTCAGAACTCTGTCCGAGAAAAAGCATAAGATTTTCAAAATGAATATCTATATTCTTTATTTCTCTCCAATTTTTTATAGATAAAAGTTTAAGTTCCATAAAAGCCCCCTTTATTATAAAAAGATAACTTTATTTATTTCTCTATCTATGTTAATATTACCTTATAGAGAAGAAAATTTCAAAATATTTTTTAGGAGAAAATTATAATAAATGAAAAAAATCTTAGTTCTTATTTTTTCAGCATTAACATTTGTCTTAAGTTACGGGGAAGATTTTTTATTTTCCGACACTTTAAATTCTGAAAAAATCTTTATTAATAAAATTCCACAGAATACAGAAACAATAATAGATGAAAGCCAGTATATGTTTTTGTATCACAGCTTTGGTCTTGAGGACAAATTAAATTATAAAATTTTTAAAATGGCACTTAGAGGTTATTCAAAAGTAAAAGAGAGAAAAAAGAAATATCTTGTTATCGTTGATTATTCAAAACCGTCAAGTGAAAAAAGATTTTTTATTTTAAATATGAATAATTTTTCTCTGGAAGATTATACCTATGTTGCCCACGGAAAAAACAGCGGTGCAGATATGGCAGTAAGTTTTTCAAATAAGATGAATTCGTATAAAAGTTCACTGGGATTTTATCTTACAGGAAAAAGCTACACAGGAAGATACGGCTATTCTTTAAGACTTTTTGGATTGGAAGAGGGATATAATTCCAATGCTTTCAAAAGAGGGGTTGTTGTCCACGGAGCTTCTGCATCAGAGCCGGAGTATATAAAAAAATACGGATTTTTGGGAAGAACAGAGGGGTGTCCCGCTGTTCCAAAATCTCTTAACAGAAATATAATTGATAAAATAAAAGACGGGTCTGTTTTATTTATTTATGGAAATGATAATAAATATTTAAGAGACAGTAAATTTATAAGATAATTTAGATGAGGGCTAAGGTTGCCAGCCTTAAAACCCTCACAGGTTTGTTTTACATACTTTCAAACAGCTTTTTAATAATAAATTCAAAAAAAGTTATTTTCATAACAATTATTAAAAATAAAATTATTATAGTTACTGTTATCAGTACGCCGTGCCTAAAATGTTTCATCAAAAGCTCCTTTAAGGAGTAAAAAACGGCAAACCTGGTGCTAAACAGCAAATACATTATACCATTAAGCAAAAAATAAAAAAAGGTTATTGGCGAGATAACCTTTTTTTGTTCTTAAAGTTGCTTTATACATTTTAGACATCTTTATTATACATGATTTTCTTTTGTTTTTCAATTATTTCATTTATATTTTTTAAATTTCTTTTTCATTTCCCTGCAGAATATTATAAAAATCTCCTTTTTTATTTACAAGTTCTTCATAAGTTCCGCTTTCTGTAATTCCATTTTTTCCTAAAACAAAAATTTTATCAAAATTTTTAGTTATAGAAAGTCTGTGGGTTACAGCAATAATTGTTTTTTCTTTAAATTGCTCATTTATATTTTCCATTATCTTAGCTTCAGAAATATTATCAAGCCCGGAAGTAGCCTCGTCCAAAAGAATTATTTCAGGATTTTTTAAAAACACCCTTGCAAGAGATATTCTCTGGCTCTGCCCTGTGCTTAAAGCTGTCCCTCTGCTTCCTAAAACAGTTTTGTATTTTTCAGGAAGTTTTTCAATGGTTTCAGATATATCAGCTTTTTCAGAAGATTTTTTAATATCATTTTCAGAAAAATTTTCACTAACTATTCCAATATTATTTTCAATGGTATCTTCCAAAAGATTTTCTTTTTGCTCAATGACTCCCATAAGAGAAAGAACAGATTTTCTTGTAAGATTTTTGTAATCAATATTATTTATGGAAATACTTCCAGTGTCTGCAAAATAATTTCTTTTTATAAGATTCATAAGAGTTGTTTTTCCTGTTCCGCTTTTTCCTACAACTGCAATCTTTTCACCTTTTTTAATTTTAAAACTTAAGTTATTAAGAACAGGAAAATCTTTAGAATAACTGAATGATACATTTTTAAATTCCAGAATTTCAAATTTTTCTTTCAGTTCTTCTGTTCCCTCAGGAAGAGACAAATCAATATTAAGCATTTCTTCAAATCTGTTTATTCCTGCACGACCTTTGTGGTAAGTGTCTGTAAGCCCTGCAAGTTTTATTAAAGAAATTTTAAATCTGTCAACAAGAAGAAGAAAAGAAACGATAACACCTATTGTTATTTTTCCTTTTATAAATAAAATTCCTCCAGCTCCGATAAGAATAAGCTGTGTAAGATGAACATAAAAAGTTACACCAGCCATAAAAATTCCTACATTAAGAAAATTTTTCTTTTCTGTTTTTAAAAGCTCGTCATTGGCTTTAAGAAATTTTTTATATGCTTTTTCTTCCAGAAGATTATCTTTCAAAAAAAGAATAACTTTTAATATTTCGTAGAGAACAGCAGTAAAATTTCCGTTTTTCTTTCTTATCTCTCTGTAGCCTGCTTTCATTTTTTTATTTTTTGTATAAATAAAAACAAGTCCTGCAGGGAGAGGGACAAAAGTTATGCAGGCAAGAAGAGGACTGTATAAAAACATAAGTGCAAATCCTCCTAAAAGAGAGCCTGCTGATGCTAAAAGATCCTGCAGTCCTCTGTATAAAAGCTGTGAAGAACTTTCCAAATCGCTTGTTGTTCTTGCAATCAAATCTCCTATATCTTTTTTGTTAAAAAAATTGTGAGACTGTTTTAAAAAGTGAGAAAACAAATCATTTCTCATGTGATATTTTATTTTGTTCCCCATAAGCTGTCCTCTGCTGAAACTCATAACAGCAAAGAAAGTTCTTATTCCATAAAGAAAAAGAGCAAAAGATGTGAGAATTAAAAGAATTTTTATATTTTTGTTTGGAATTGCATTGTCTATAATATTTTTTACAACAAGAGGAGCTGTTAAGTCTAAAATTGTTACAGCTATATTAAAAAATATAAAAGCACAAAGAAGCCCCTTTTCTTTTTTATAATATTTTATAATTATATTTTCTTTATTTTTCCACATTTTTTACTACCTCATATATTTCTTCTATTCCGTCGGCAATTCTCGGCGTTGCACGTAAAATTTTTTCAGACTCAAAGACATAGATATTATTATTTTTATATGCTTTTGAATATTTTAAAAATTCGTTGGTTTTTACAATGTCCTCTGCTGAATGTATTTTCATTGTGCCAATAATAATATCTGGATTTTCTGTAAGCATAACATCAGGAGAAATTATTCCTTTTTTCCCGTGAGGAAAAGAATCTGCAATATTTTTTATTTTTAAAATCTCCATTATTTCACTTGGAATTGTCTCTTTTGAGAAAGAAATCATAGGAGAACTTGAATATAAAATAACACCTTTTAAATTTTTATCTTCTATTTCATTTTTTATTTTATCAAGCTTATTTTTTTTATCTTCAATAAGTTTTTCTGCATTTTTTTCTTGCCCTGTAAAAATCCCGTAGATTTTTGTTTTTAAAAATATTTCATCAAAGGTTACACTTCTATCAATAAAATAGGGAATATTGTATTTCTTTAAAAGCTCAGCAGTTTTAACAGCCCCCATAGGATTTAATATTACCAAATCGGGATTTAGTGAAATTATTTTTTCTATTGATGGTCTTGTTATGCTTCCCACTGACTCAAGAAGTTTTGTTTTTTCTTCAGGATAAATTTTATTTATTTTTGTTTTTGCAACAGCTGAGATTTTATCTTCTCCCCCAATAAGATAAAATATTTCCACAGCAGAGGGGTCAGCTGCAATAATTTTATTGTATTCTTTAAGGGGAACAGAATTTCCAAAGCTATCCACAGCCATATTATTTTCTATTTTTATAGAATAAATATTCACTGCAGAAATTAAAAATATTATAAATAGTAAAAATTTTTTCATATATTATCTCCAGATTAAAATTTATAATACTAATTTTACATGAAAAAATATAAATATAAAAGAAATTTTGTAAAAATAAAAATGAGACAATTGCAAATATGCAAAATAAAATTTCATACCGTGAAAATATTTTTTATTTATATTGTTCGTTTCACTAAAAATGACAAACTCGCTATGCTCAAACATGTCATTTTTTAGCGTTCAACTCACTGCATAAATCACAAAAATATTTTCAATCTCCTAAAATTTTACTTTTACAAATCAGAAAATGCAACTGCCCCATTTTAAATTAATAATTTGTTTGTACAAAGAAAATGAACATACTAATTATTTTAGAAATCAAATCTGTATGCTGCACCGAACATAACTCTTGAGTTATCTATATCATATTTTCCGTGGTCTGTTTTAAGTTCACCCTCATTTACTCTATAAGACATTTCAAGAGAAAGAAATTCTATTTCTACACCAAACCCCACAGAATAATAAAGTCCGTCTTCATAGCTGAAATATTTATTGTCGTCAAAATCGTTGAAAGAATATCCAATATCAGCTTTAATATATGGTGTCCACTGACCTACATTAAATATTTTATATTTTCCTGTTAAATATACAGGAACAGAATTGAAATCAGGAAGTTTTTCCCCGTCATATCCATTTTTGTATTGGAAATCTCCGTGTTTTTGGTAAGCTGTTCCAACACCAACTTCAAGATTATACAAAACATCTTTTGTATACTCCACTGCTATTCCATATGCTGCTTCATCTATATTATCTTTATTTTCAACCTTTGCTCCATTGTCTAAATCATATCTGCTGAATGGAGAAAATTCAGCTCTAAAGTATAAATGGTCATCTCCTACTGCTCCGAAGGCTAGTGTTGATAAAGCAAATAATCCAAATAATATTTTTTTCATATCTGTACCTCCTTAACGTCACGTAATTAAATTTTGATGCCTTTTATATTTATATTATACCTCATATTTTTAAAAAATAAAGAAAAATGAAAAAGAAATTTGTGATATAATTTTATATATAGAGAATGGAGTTGATAAAATGCTTGAAAAAAGTCTGGTTGAAAAAATATTAAATGAAGCTCTTTCTACAGGAGGAGATTTTGCAGAAATATTTGTGGAGAAAAAAAATAACTGCGGATTATATATGATTGACGGAAAAATAGAATCCTCTCTTTCGGGACGTGATTTTGGAATAGGAATAAGAATTTTTAAAGATTTGTATTCTGTTTACGGCTATACAAATGATATGACAGAAGAAAATCTTTTAAAAACTGCAAGAAAAATTGCAGAGGCAGTTAAGGGAACAAGAGCTGATATTACTATAAATCTTTTAAAACAGGATATTGAAAATTATAATAAAATAGAAATTTATCCTGAAACAGTTCTTAAAAAAAATAAGATAGACATAATGAGAAGAGGATATGTTGCGGCAAAAGAATATGATTCTGAAATTTCTCAAGTAAGAGTTTCATATTCTGACTCAAAACAAAATATTCTTGTGGCAAATTCTGAGGGAATATGGGCAGAAGATGAGAGAGTGAGAGGAAGAATAAGAATAGAAAGTGTTGCATCAAACGGAACTGAAATGCAGACAGGAAGCATGGGGCCGGGAGCTTCAAAAGGTTTTGAATTTTTTGAAAAAATGGACGTTGAAAGTTACGGAAGAGAGGCATCAAGAATAGCTAAAACAATTCTTCATGCAGATTATTCTCCAAGCGGAAAAATGCCTGTAATTATAGATAACGGATTTGGGGGAGTTATTTTCCACGAAGCCTGCGGACACGGGCTTGAAGCTACAAGTGTTGCCAAAGGAAATTCTGTTTTTGCAGGAAAAATAGGTGAGATGATAGCAAGCCCTGTGGTAAGTGCCGTTGATGATGGAACAATTCCAAATGAGTGGGGAACAATTAATATTGATGATGAGGGAACTCCCTCAAGAAGAAATCTCCTTATAGAAAATGGAATTTTAAAAGGTTATATGGTTGATAAATTAAATGGAAGAAGAATGGGAATGGCATCAACAGGAAGCGGAAGACGTGAGTCTTATAAATATGCTCCTACTTCAAGAATGACAAACACATTTATTTTAAATGGAAAATCTTCTCTTGATGAAATGATTTCTTCTGTGGAAAAAGGAATTTATGCAAAATATATGGGTGGTGGTTCTGTAAATCCTGCTACAGGAAATTTTAATTTTGCTGTTATGGAGGGATATTTAATAGAAAATGGAAAAATTACATCTCCAGTGAGAGGGGCAACTCTTATCGGCTCTGGAAGTGAAATTTTGAAAAAAATTGAAATGGTTGGAAATAATCTTGCCTACGGTCAGGGAATGTGCGGTTCTGTCTCAGGAAGCATATGCACAAATGTGGGACAACCGGCTATAAAAGTTTCTGAAATTACTGTCGGGGGAAGAAAATAAAAAAGGAGGTCTGCTATGAAAACTGTGATACGTATTTATGATAAAAGTTTAATGTTTAGAGCGGAAAATATAAGCTGTGAATTTTTAGAAGAGAGATTAAATATTTTTTGTCCAAATCTTACAAAAGAAAAAATGACAGAGCTTAAAATTAAAAGTTTTAAGAAAAATGAAACAGAGATTTTGAAATTTTCTTCAGCAGATGTAACAATAATAGATGAGGGTTCTTCAAAAGTTTATACAGGAGATTTGGTTTTTGATGAGGGAAAAGTGTGTCTTTCTCTTGAAAATTATAAAATTAAAAAACTTATAAATCTTGGGTGCTTCAGCTTTGTTACTCAGATAAATTTATAAAAATAAGAACTATAATGAATGAGATTAGTGTAACTTTACTTTGTTCTGATAGTTTTGATTTTAAAATAAGATTTAAAATTATAAGAAACATTATTAATATTTTCATATATTCTCCCTTAAAATTTATAATAAATATTAATTGGCTTAAATATTTTATATAAATTTTTTTGAATTTTGTCAATAGTTTTATTTTATACTTTTTTGTATGATATTTTATAATTTTATAAATATCTATTTAAAGTGGAATTTAAAGATTAAAATTTATTATATTATTTATCTAATCAAAGTGGAAAAAAGGCTTAATTTGCAAAATTATATGACAAGTTAAGTCTTTTTTTTTTGAATAAATTTGACATTTTTATACAAATGAAGTATATCGATAGTATAAATTGTTGTAAGAAAAAAATAAATTTTTTAATTGTCGGTCTGTTATAGTGAAAAATTTGTAAGGATTAGACAGAATAATAAAAATAGTAGAGTTATAAAAATAAAAACAAAATATTTTTATTTTTAAATTTAAAATTTTTTGAAAGAAATTAAATAGACAAAAATGTAATTACAAATTATTTTTAATTGAGAAGTTTGTAAAATAAGGTTGATATCTAATTAAAGTAGAATTTAAATTTTATACCTCTATTTAATTTTCTATTAGTATCATCGTTGATATCTAATTAAAGTAGAATTTAAATCAGAAGTTCCGTTCTGTGCAAGGGTGCGAAGCATCGGGTTGATATCTAATTAAAGTAGAATTTAAATTTCTGCATCAGGAAATAAATCTAAAGTGGTTTCAGGTTGATATCTAATTAAAGTAGAATTTAAATCTAAGTGCCACACATCCAAAGTATCTGATATACTGGTTGATATCTAATTAAAGTAGAATTTAAATAAGGTCCTACAAAGAGGAGTATAATTTTTGCAACAGGTTGATATCTAATTAAAGTAGAATTTAAATAGCGGTTCTGAATAAAGAAATTTATGTTGGACCAGAGTTGATATCTAATTAAAGTAGAATTTAAATATGAATATACTTTGTTCTAAAAACTCCTGCACGTCGTTGATATCTAATTAAAGTAGAATTTAAATGATGTTCTTTCAAGTTTTTCATACTCAAATTTTTTGTTGATATCTAATTAAAGTAGAATTTAAATTGGTGACTAGTTTGAGCTACGACTATTTTTCCTGTTGTTGATATCTAATTAAAGTAGAATTTAAATAACATTTTTGCATGAATTAATGCTCAGTTCTTTTAGTTGATATCTAATTAAAGTAGAATTTAAATTTATAATCTTTTAATTTAATTTTCTCGCCTTTTAAGTTGATATCTAATTAAAGTAGAATTTAAATTAATTCCTTCTTTTACATTTGCAGAATTAAGTCTTGTTGATATCTAATTAAAGTAGAATTTAAATAAACAATTTAAAGCAACAGGAACATACTCTGATAAGTTGATATCTAATTAAAGTAGAATTTAAATTAAGAACCTTTTATAGCCCTTACAGGAGTTTTTTAGGTTGATATCTAATTAAAGTAGAATTTAAATCATATTCGGCCCAATACGTCTGCTGGCAGTATTCTGTTGATATCTAATTAAAGTAGAATTTAAATTTAGAATTAGCATTAAAGAAAATTACAGTGGATTATGTTGATATCTAATTAAAGTAGAATTTAAATCATTTTCATGTTATATTGTTTGGTTGGTGTCCTAGTTGATATCTAATTAAAGTAGAATTTAAATTTATTTCTTCTAACATTTTTCCAAACATTTTCTTAGTTGATATCTAATTAAAGTAGAATTTAAATGTTAATGATTTTATTTCATGGGTAACTTATATTTTGTTGATATCTAATTAAAGTAGAATTTAAATCAAAGTATTTTTAATGCAGGTATTGCTTCAGCTATGTTGATATCTAATTAAAATAGAATTTAAATGTGATTCAACAAGATTTAAAACAAGCTAAAGAAAAGCTGATATCTAATTAAAATGGAAATTAAATTATTATCAATATCTTTTTTTAGAAAAAATAAAAATTTTTAAATTATCTATTGACAACTTAAGAAAAATAAAGTATATCGATATTAAGGGGATATCTAAACTGTATAATTCAAGAATATTAAATTTTTGAATGCAGTAAAAATAATAAAAAATATCTAAACTGAGGGAGGTAGTGATGAGATTTGAATTAAGCTGTGAATTAAAGCAGGATATAATTTCTACAGACTACAACAGAAAAATTTTATCATACTTTAAAAAAGCCCTGGAGGACTATAATGTTGAAGTTTATAAAATTTTTTACAGCCAGCCTAGAGAAAAAGATCTGAGTTTCGCCTGTTTTTTTCCTATAAAAAAAATAGAAGATAATCATATTTTTTTAACAGAAAAAAAATTTAAAATAGTTGTGAGTATAGAGGATATGCTTGAGGCAATACATTTTTATAATGCTTTTTGTTTCAGCAGAAAAAAAGAATTTTTATTTGGAAATGAAAACAGTTTTACTGTTATAAAAATAAATAAAATAAGAGAAAAAGAAATAAAAGAAAATAAAGTGATTTTTAAAACTCTTTCACCAGTTCTTATAAGAGAAAGGCTTGAGGGAAACAGAAACTGGTATCATCTTTTAGACAGCGAAAAAGGGCTTGAAATTTTAAAGAAAAATTTAATTTATACTTTATCAGAAAGATTTTCAAAAGAGGATATAGAAAATTTAAAAATAACCCCTGTTAAAATAAAAAAGACAGTTGTTCATTTTTATGATTTAAAATTTCCTGCATCAAGAGGAATTTTTACAGCAGAGGGAAATCCTAAAATTTTGGAACATATTTATAAATCAGGATTTGCCAGCCGTAAGTCTATAGGATTTGGACTATTGGATATAATAGCATAGAGAGGTGGACCATGAGTGAAATAGTTATAGAACTTGGAACATGGCAGTATAATGCAGGGATTGCAGGGCTTTGCAATATATTGGAAAAAAATGGTATAGAAATAAATATACACGAAGATAAATTAGTTTTTAATTCTGAAGAAGATTTAAAAAATGCTCTTGAAAATTTTGAAGAAAAGTATTTTAACTATCTTATAGAAAAATATGAAAAAACTTTGTCGTGGTATAAAATAGTTTCTTATAAAGAAGAACTTCAAGATATAAAAAATAATTTTGAAATTCTTGATGAAAAAAGATTTCAGGAATTGGATAAATATATAAAAGAGATTTTAAAATATTATATAAAGAGTGCAAGTTATAAAGCTGCTTATGAATTGATAGGTGGAAATACAGACCCTTTACAGCTGGAAAAAGAATTAAAACCTGTTTCTATTAAAAAAAATGAGAAAATATCTGATAAAAAAGAAGATATCTTAAAAATGATTGATAAAGCACTGATTTTAATAGAATATTGTGAAAAGGGAAAAGAATATCTTGCAGGAAAAAATGTTATTTATACATTAATTAAAAATGCTTGGAATGGAGTCTGTTTTTTAAATCCTCAGACAAAAGAAAAAAATTTCTATAAAGATTTTAAAAATTATTTTGTGGACACAGCTCTTTCATATCTTGATGAAGATAAATCAAAATATAAGTATGAATGTTTTGTCTGTGACAGTAGAATAAAAAATTTTGATAATGATTTCAGTTTTTTAAATGAAACAGGATTTGATACAGCAAGAAAACCTTCTCATGCTTGGAATTTTTTAAATAATGCAGGAATGTGTCCTCTCTGCAGGCTTATATATTCGTGCATTCCCGCGGGCTTTAGTTATGTTTATGGAAATGGAATTTTTATAAACTCAAATCAGAGCTTAACAGAACTTTTAAGAGTGAACAGGCTGGTTTATGAAAAAATCTATAATCATAATACTAAAAATGAGGGGAATTCATCTTTGACATACAGAGCTTTGGCAGAAGCCCTTAAAGATGAAAAGGAAGAAAATTTAAAATATGAGCTTGCAGATATTCAAATGGTACGTTATGAAAACGAGAAATATTATTTCAATATTCTTTCAAAAAATATAATAAAAATTATAAAAAATTCCAAAAATGATTTGGATTTTTTAACAAAAGCATGGTATAGAGAAATTAATACAGATTTCAGAATTTATGAAGAAGTTATGAAAAGACTGCTTAACAATCAAAATCTTTTTACACTTATTTATAAACTTCTGTTCTATAAAGTTTCAAGAGAAAAGGATTGTCATTTTACAGCAAATCATGTAATGAATATTTTAAATATAAATTACAGAATATTGGAGGGAGTAGGCTTAATGGAAAATAAAGAGAAATTTAACAGAGAAGCAAAAGCTGCAGGTTTTTATTTAAGAGAAAAATATATAAATAAAAAAGCAGAACATAAAATTCCCGGGCTTTGCTACAGAATTTTAAATGGAATAAAAACAAATAACAGAAAAATGGTTATGGATACAATTTTTAATATGTATTTATATGTTGAAAGTCCTGTTTCAAATGTAATTGCTAAGATGTTAGATGACGATAAAAGTTTGGAACAGTTTGGATATGGTTTTACAGCAGGATTTTTATCTGGAAAACAAAATGAAAACAGTAAAGCAGACGGAGGGGAAGAATAATGAAAAATAAAGGGCTGACTTTAACAATGGTATTTGAAGCTGAAAGTGCAAACTATGGTGAGGGAGTAGGAAATGTATCCGCGCTTAAAAAACTTTCAAGGGATAAAGGAGACCAGTATACATATATTTCAAGACAGGCAATAAGATATAATATTATAGAACAGCTTAGTGAACCAATGGCAGAGGTTGAAAATATTGGTTCGGGAGATAAAACTGTTATTCAATTTTCTCCAAATACAACAATAAAAGATTATCCTGAGCTTGATTTCTTTGGATATTTGAAAACAGAAAAAGGAAGCACAGGAAAAAAACGTTCAGCAAAAGTAAGACTTTCAAATGCAGTTTCAACAGAAACATTTAAAGGAGATTTAGATTTTTTAACTAATAAAGGTCTTGCAGATAGAATTAAGAGTACTATGAACATAGCTCAGGCTGAAATTCATAAATCATATTATGTTTATACAATAACAGCTGATTTGGAAAAAATAGGAATAGATGAAAATGATAAGATAGAACTTGACAATAATGAAAAATGCAGAAGAATTCAAAAACTTTTGGATACAGTTGCATTTTTATACAGAGATATAAGAGGAAGAAGAGAGAATTTAAGCCCTCTTTTTGCAGTTGGAGGAGTTTACGATATAAAAAATCCTATTTTTGAAAATCTTGTAAGTGTAAAAGAAAATAAAATTTCTGTTGAGAAAATAGAAAAAGGAATTTTTGATTTTATGAAAGCTGACACTTATTGTGGATTTATTGAGGGAAAATTTGATAATGACAAAGAAATAAAAGAAAAACTTAACGGTGTATCAATGCCTGAATTTTTTAATATTTTAAAGAAAAAAGTCAGTGATTATTATGAAAGCAATTAGACTTAAAATTTTTCAAAATCTTGTAAATTATAAACTGCCAACAAGTTTTCAACTGAAAGAAACATATCCTCTGCCGCCATACTCTACTGTTATAGGTATGGTGCATAATGCCTGTGAGTTTACAGAATATGTTCCGATGAAAGTGAGTGTGCAGGGAAAATATCATTCAAAAGTTAATGATCTTGCAACAAGATATGAATTTAAACCGGGAATGAATTTTGATAAATCCAGACATCAGTTGAATGTTGACGGTTTTGGAATTGGAAGAGGGGTTTCAACTGTTGAATTATTATCAGAGGTTGAACTTTTAATTCATATCGTTCCAGAAAATCAAGAGTTTGTAGAAGAAATATGTGAAAAACTTACATATCCTCACGAATATTTGTCACTGGGAAGAAGAGAAGATTTAATTGTTTTTGGAGAACTTCCAAAGATAGTGGAAGTTGAAGAGACAGAATTGGAAGAAGATTTGTCTATAAAAAATAGTTACAGTGCATATATTCCTATAGAAATTTTAAAAGAGGAGGCTGTAAAAATAGGCAGCAAAGAGGGAGTTAAAATAAGCGGAACAGTTTATAAACTTACAAAAGATTATGAAATAAAAAATTATGGAACAGCTAAAAGCCCTAAAAATTTTAGAGTGTGGAACAAAATAAAGGTTGTGTACGGCTCAGATATAACAGGGCTTGAAGAAGAAAATGTTTATGTTGATGAAGATAAAAATTTGGTGTTTCTTGCTTAAGGGAGAAAGAGATGGAAGAATTTGTAAATAATTATCTGGCAAAATCCAATCCCATGGAAACAATCCAAGAGCATACAGACAATTTATTAAAACAGCTTGAAATTTTAGAAGAAATATATCCCAGTTTATTTACAAATTGGGATATATTTTATATTTTAAAAAAAGCATGTGTGTACCACGACCTTGGAAAAATGGGAACAAAATTTCAAAAAATAATTTCTGGAAAAAGAAATGAAAAGCAGATTCCCCATGGAATTTTAAGCCTTTCATTTTTAAATGCAAAAGAATTAAAAAAAGAAATTGCAGAAAAATATAATTTAACTGATAAAAAAGATATAGAAAATAAAGTAAGAATACTTGCTCATGCAATAGCCTATCACCACGAAAGAAAATTAGATTATACAGAAGATGAATTAAAATTGGCAGTGGAAGATTTAAAAGAGCAGATAAAAAATTTTAATTATAAAAATCTGGAAGAAAAAGTTATAAAAGAAATAAGTAAGAAATATTATCAGCAAAAAGAAAGAATAGGGTATCCCAAAGAAATAAAAACTGAAGAAGATAAAAAACAGATGAAAGTTTTTAATGAATATGTAATGGTTAAAGGGCTTTTAAACAGATTAGATTATTCTGCAAGTGCCGGGATTGATGTTGAAATAAAAAATGATTTTTTGGAAAAAAGTTTAAATAAAATGCTTGAGAGGTGGAAAACTAAAAATCCAAAATCTGATTGGAATGAACTGCAGAATTTTGCATCAGAAAAAAGAGATAAAAATATTATAGCAGTTGCACAGACAGGAATGGGGAAAACAGAAGCAGGGCTTTTATGGATAGGAGACAACAAAGGATTTTTTATTCTTCCGTTAAAAACTGCAATCAATGCAATATATGAAAGAATAATAAATGATATTGTAAAAGATAACACAAGAAAAAAATCTGTAGGACTTCTTCATTCAGAAACAATGGAAAGATATATAGAACTTTCCGATATGACTGAAAAAAAAGAAGATTTGGATATTTATTACACACAGACAAAACAATTTTCTCTTCCTCTTACAATCTGTACATTGGACCAGATTTTTGATTTTGTATATGAATATAAAGGTTTTGAATTAAAACAGGCAACACTTTCATATTCTAAAGTTGTTCTTGATGAAATTCAAATGTATTCTCCCGAGCTTTTGGCTTATGTAATAAGAGGATTGAAAAAAATAACAGACATGGGAGGAAAATTTGCAATTCTTACAGCTACACTGCCGGGAATTGTTGCAGATTTATTAAAGGCAGAGGGAATAGAATTTGAAATGAGTAAGAATTTTACAAAGCCGGAACTTCCTGTCCGTCACAGTGTAAAAGTGGAAGAAAGCCTGATTGATACAGATTTAATAGTTTCAAAATATAATAAAAATAAAATTCTTGTAATCTGCAACACTGTAAGAGAGGCTCAGAGAACAGCAGATGAGCTGAGAAAAAAAGTAAATGAAAATGAAGTAAATGTTTTTCACGGAAAATTTATAAGAAAAGACAGAAATGAAAAAGAAAGAGAGATTTTAAAACTTGGAAATAAAAACAGTAAAGATTATGGAATTTGGGTTACGACACAGGTTGTGGAGGCATCTCTTGATATTGATTTTGATATTCTTTTTACAGAGCTTTCTGATTTGAACGGACTTTTACAGAGAATGGGAAGATGTTACAGAAACAGACCTTGGGATAAAGGAAACGGTGAATATAACTGTTATGTTTTTATTGGAAAAGACAAAGAAAAAAATACAGGTATTGGAAACGGTCTTAACGGAGTTGTGGACAGACAGATTTATGAGCTTTCAAAGGAGCTTGTAAAAAATAAATTTTCTGGAATAATAACAGAAGAAGAAAAAATGAAATTTGTAAGTGAACTATATACGACAGAAAATTTAAAAAATACAGAATATTATAAAAAAGTTCAAGATACATTATATTATCTTTCTCTTTTGGGGACAGGTGAAAAAGAAAAAAAGGAAGTTCAAAAAGAGTTCAGAGACATAAGAAGTTTTACAATTATCCCGCAAAATATTTATGAAAAATATAAAAAAGAGATAGATGAAGATGTTGAGTTTTTAAAAGAGTATAGAAAACTTTCTTCAGAAGAAAAAAAGATTTACAGTGAAGAAAGATTTAATGCCAAAATGAGAATTACAGATTTTACTATGTCTATACAAGGATATGAAGTTGGCAAAAATGGTTTATATAACAACGAAACCATAGAGCTTGGAAAAAATCAGGTAATTTATATTTATGACTGCGAATACGATAAAAAAAATGGTTTTAGAATGAAGAAAAATATTAAATCAGAAAAAAATTATATTGAAGATAATTTTATATAAAAAATCAAGGTGATAAAATGAATAAAAAAATTACGGGAGTGATGTTTTATTATTATTTTGTCTGTAAAAGAAAATTGTGGTGTTTTGCAAATGGAATTCAGCTTGAAAATGAAAACGAAGATGTAATTATTGGAAGGCTTATTGATGAAAACAGTTATTCCAGAGAGAATAAACACGTTATGATTGATAATACAATAAATATTGATTTTATAAAAGACTGGAAAATTCTTCACGAGGTGAAAAAAGAAAAAACTATTGAAGATGCAGGGAGATGGCAGCTTAAATATTATATTTATTTTTTAAGAAAAAGAGGAGTTGATATTGAAAAAGGGATTTTAGATTATCCTAAAATAAAAAAAAGAGAAGAAATTTTTCTTTCTGAAGAAGATGAAAAAGAAATAGAAAAAATTTTATCTGAAATAAAAAATATTATTGAACTTAAAAAAACTCCTCCTCTTGAAAAACTTAAAATTTGTAAAAAATGTGCATACTATGAGTATTGTTATATTTAAGGAGAAATTTTATGGAAAATTATTATCTTTTTGTAAACGGTGAATTAAAAAGAAAGGATAACAATATTTCAATAATCACAGAAGATAAGGGAACGAAAGATTTAAAAATAGAAGTGATGAATGATATTTATCTTTTCGGTGAAATTTCTACAAACACAAAATGTATAAATTATCTTGGGCAGATGAAAGTGCCTGTACATTTTTTTAATTACTATGGATTTTATACGGGAAGTTTTTATCCCAAAGAAATAAATGTATCTGGAAATCTTTTGATAAAACAGGTAGAATATTATACAGATAATGAAAAAAGAAGTGAAATTGCAAAAGAATTTATTGAAAGTGCAGCTTTTAATATTTACAGAAATCTGAGATATTATAACGGGCGTGGAAAAGATTTGGAAAATGTGATGGGGCAGATAAAAGGTCTGCAGAAAGAACTTTCAAAAGCGGAAAATGTAAATGAAATAATGGGGATAGAGGGGAACATAAGAAAAGTGTATTATTCTGCTTGGAAAGAGATAATCAATCAGGAAATTGATTTTGAAAAAAGAGTGAAAAGACCTCCTGATAATATGATAAATACTTTAATCTCTTTTGTAAATTCTCTGATTTATACAACCTGCCTTTCAGAAATTTATAAAACTCAGCTTAATCCTACAATAAGCTATCTTCATAGTGCAGGTGAAAGGAGATTTTCTCTCTGCCTTGATGTTGCAGAAATTTTTAAACCTCTTATAGGTGACAGACTTATTTTTTCTCTTTTGAATAAAAATATGATAACTGAAAAAGATTTTGAAAAAGGTTCAAATTTTTATTATTTAAAAGAAAACGGCAGAAAGAAAATTTTAAAAGAATATGATGAAAGATTGAAGCAGACTATTAAACATAAAGACCTTGGCAGAGAGGTAAGCTATAGTTATTTAATAAGACTTGAATGCTATAAACTTATTAAACATATTCTTGGAGATAAAAAATATGAGGGATTTAAAATGTGGTGGTAGCTATGTATGTAATTTTAGTGTATGATATAAAATTAGACACAGGAGGAGCAAGAGTTTTAAGAAATATTTTTAAAATATGTAAAAAATATTTAACTCATGTTCAAAATTCTGTTTTTGAGGGAGAGTTGTCAGCCAGCTCTGTAAAAAAATTACAATATGAACTTGATGAATGGATAAGGAAAGACAGAGATTCTGTTCTCATTTTTAAAAGTCAGAATAAAAAATGGCTTAATAAAGAGTTCTGGGGAATGGAAGATGATTTGACCTCAAACTTTTTTTAATTGTCTGCCTGAGATAATGAAAAAACAGCAGGGTTTAGACAAAATAAGAAATAAAATAAAGTTATAAAGAAAAATTAAAAATATTTTTGTTTTAAAAAAATAATTTTTTTTGAAAAAAATCAGATAGACAAAAATCTGGTTTTAAATTCTCTCTAATTGAGAAGTTTATAGAATAAAGTAAATATCTAATTATCGTGGAATTTAAATAAATTAATACCATTGAAGACAATATCACTTCCTAAGTAAATATCTAATTATCGTGGAATTTAAATTAAATTTTTTGAAGTGTATCTCCTACTTTGACTATTGTAAATATCTAATTATCGTGGAATTTAAATACAAAGAATAAATGAAATTCCAACAGACAGACCTTTGTAAATATCTAATTATCGTGGAATTTAAATTTATACAGCTAACGAGGTCAGTTATGATGATAAAAAGTAAATATCTAATTATCGTGGAATTTAAATTTCGTATAAGAGATATGATTGATTGTGTAAGACATGTAAATATCTAATTATCGTGGAATTTAAATCATTAATTATTCCTCCTTTCATTCGGTCAACCGATGTAAATATCTAATTATCGTGGAATTTAAATAAATTGTGTGAAGAGCTATTCTTTGCTCGTTATCGTAAATATCTAATTATCGTGGAATTTAAATTTAGATTACTGATGAAAGGGGGTTAAACTTATGAAGTAAATATCTAATTATCGTGGAATTTAAATATATTTATATCTGCTGACTTAGGAGCTTCTGATAAGTAAATATCTAATTATCGTGGAATTTAAATTTTGATAAGCAAATGGTAACTCTTTTATTTTTTTATGTAAATATCTAATTATCGTGGAATTTAAATTATAAGAGCAGGAAAGCCACCTTTTTCAAATAATACTGGTAAATATCTAATTATCGTGGAATTTAAATTATCTAAGTCTGGTGTAATTTTTGCAAAGTGGCTTGGTAAATATCTAATTATCGTGGAATTTAAATTGCAAATGAAAACAGAATGAAAATAGATACAGAAGCGTAAATATCTAATTATCGTGGAATTTAAATTTTATTCCACCTCAATCATTACATTTTCATCTTGGTAGTAAATATCTAATTATCGTGGAATTTAAATTTGACAGCATAAACAGTATGATAGACGACGAAAATATGTAAATATCTAATTATCGTGGAATTTAAATTACTGAATATAATTTTATTATTTTTTTCTTTTTCTGTAAATATCTAATTATCGTGGAATTTAAATCTCTACATATTTTATGGTTAAGCAAGTTTTAAATATGTAAATATCTAATTATCGTGGAATTTAAATGAAGGAATAGGGAAAACTTTTGTAGGAACTCAATCGTAAATATCTAATTATCGTGGAATTTAAATCCTCAATTTTTTTCTTTAATATTTCATCTCCAAAAAGTAAATATCTAATTATCGTGGAATTTAAATCAAGGCTTCTGATTTGAAGAAGAGTATTTCTCATTGTAAATATCTAATTATCGTGGAATTTAAATTATCATCATGCAGAAATAGAAAGTGGAAATTACACGTAAATATCTAATTATCGTGGAATTTAAATTATAGATTTTATAAGCAGAAATCCATTAACTGTAAGTAAATATCTAATTATCGTGGAATTTAAATACTGATTGTGTCTCTGCTGTGCCATTTAAACTATAGTAAATATCTAATTATCGTGGAATTTAAATTATCCTAGTGTAGTTCCTTTAATAGACATGTTTGGTAAATATCTAATTATCGTGGAATTTAAATAGAGAATACAAGGGTATCATCTTCAGTGTAAACATATGTAAATATCTAATTATCGTGGAATTTAAATGCTTACAGAATAGCAAGACGGAGCTTTTTAAAATATGTAAATATCTAATTATCGTGGAATTTAAATTCCGTCAGGTGTACAAGTCATAAAATCATGTTCTGGTAAATATCTAATTATCGTGGAATTTAAATATGTATTCGATGATACAAAAGGAGCTTCTGAAAGGGTAAATATCTAATTATCGTGGAATTTAAATCCAAAGTTGGCAGATGTTTCTGTATCAGCTGTTCAGTAAATATCTAATTATCGTGGAATTTAAATGGAGCTGTAGAATTTTTGCAAATCCGATTAAATATAGTAAATATCTAATTATCGTGGAATTTAAATTTAAAAATATAAGTTTAGGTTATATAAGAAAGCTAGTAAATATCTAATTATCGTGGAATTTAAATAGAAACAGGAGAAATTATAAAAGAGGAAAATGTAGGTAAATATCTAATTATCGTGGAATTTAAATTGGTATCTTGAATATTCTTATAATAAATATGGAGAGTAAATATCTAATTATCGTGGAATTTAAATTCTCAGCTATATTATTATAATAATAATTTATAGAAGTAAATATCTAATTATCGTGGAATTTAAATGAAGAATTAAGAGAAATTTTAAAGGCTGAATTTTGTGGTAAATATCTAATTATCGTGGAATTTAAAGAACCTCTTCATAGATACTGTTTCCCATGTCTTAGAGTAAATATCTAATTATCGTGGAATTTAAAGAAGCAGTTGATAAAAATGTTAGAGCATCTTCAAAAGTAAATATCTAATTATCGTGGAATTTAAAGTCAAGGAGTTTATTAAGAGTTTTTAAAGTTACTCCTGTAAATATCTAATTATCGTGGAATTTAAATATTAAGAAATTAAGAAAAATCGCTGGTGGAGATACGTAAATATCTAATTATCGTAGAATTTAAATTAAAATTGAAATTCAATTAAATGGAGATCCTACATGTAAATATCTAATTATAGTAGAATTTAAAAAAATAAATTTAAGAAAATTAAAAGAGGAAATACAGTATTTTGTAAATCCTCTTTCTATAAAATTATTTTCTTCTATAAATATCGTTTATACTTTCAATCCATTTTTTATCAATTTGCTTTAAAGAATCCTCTGTTATACGGAAAGCCCAGTTTCCGTTTGCAATTCCCGGCTGATTCATTTTTGTATCACTTCCAAAACCACATAAATCTTGAATAGGAACTATTGTAAGCTGAGCCGAACTCTGCCATAAAGTTCTTATTACAGAACGGCATGATTCGCTGTAATATCCTCCCATTCCCCAATCTCTTCCTGTAAAATTACAGTATTCAAGAGCTGTTTTTCTATTTTCTGGTGTTGCTTCCCAAAGCCAGCCTAAGATTGTGTTGTTGTCATGAGTTCCTGTATAGGCAATAACATTTTTTTCATAATTATGAGGAAGATGAATGCTGTCTCTGTCACCAATAAAAGCAAACTGCATAACTCTCATTCCTGGAAGTTTTGTTTCTTTTAAAAGTTTTATAACGTCTTCATCAATATCTCCCAAATCTTCTGCTATAATTTGTGAGTTATTAAATTTTTTCATTATAACATTGAAGAAATTCATTCCCGGACCTTTTATCCAGCTTCCTAACTTTGCATTTTCTGCTTCAGCAGGAACACCCCAGTATGCAGAAAATCCTCTGAAGTGGTCAATTCTTACCATATCGAAAATCTGAAGGGAATTTTTTATTCTTTCAATCCACCAAGAATAATTTTGTTTTTTCATAAGCTCCCAGTTGTAAAGAGGATTTCCCCACATTTGTCCTTCTTCGGAAAAATAATCTGGCGGAACTCCAGCAACAAGTCTTGGGCTTCCATCTTCAGACAAATCAAAAAGCTCACGGTTTGCCCAGACATCAGAACTTTCTAAAGAAACATAAATTGGCATATCTCCTATCATTTTTATCCCATTTTTATTTATTTCTGATTTTATTTTCTCCCACTGAGAATAAAATTCATATTGCAAAAATTCGTGGAAAAAAACTTCATCAGCATATTTTTTTAATGCCTTTTCTACGGCTTCTTTTTTGTGAAATTTAAGCTCTTCATCTTTCCATAAATACCAGTCAGTATTATTATTTTTTTCACGAAGAGTCATATAAAGAGCAAAATCAGGAAGCCAGTGTTTATTTTTTTTTTCAAATTCTTTTATCTTATTTTTTTCATTTTCATCTATTCTTTCATAGGCAAGATGAAAAATTTTATATCTTGTTTTATTAAGCCACTCAAAATTTACAAAATATGGATTTGAACATTCATCTTTTTTTAGTTCATCTTCAGTTAGAAATCCTTTTTCTGCAAGAGTCTGAAGGTCTATAAAAAGAGGATTTCCTGCGAAAGCAGAAAAACTTTTGTAAGGAGAATTGCAGTCGTCTGTTGTACCAAAAGGAAGAGTCTGCCACCAAGTAAATCCCATTTCATTTAAAAGTTTTGAAAATTTAAGAGCTTCTTTTCCAAAACTTCCTATTCCATATTTTCCTGGAAGAGATGATATATGAAGTAAAATACCGCTGGAACGTTTCATAAAATAACCAACCTTTCTGTTTATTTAATTAATTTGTTAATTACTAGCTATTTATAATATAGCAAATTGAAAATAATTAAGCAATGTTAAATTATTTTGTTGAATACAAGTTTAATGTGAACTATTTTCAAAAAATATATACAAGAGAAATGAGAATAAGATATTCACATTACTCTTGTATAAATAAAAATATTTTTCTTGACAAAAAAATTAAAAAGAAATAAAATAGTTTGCAAACAAACAAATAAATAAATTTACGAGGTTTTTAAAATGAAAAATGATGATATAGGATTTTATTTAAGAAAACTTAATAATTATCTGCAGAAATACAGTCATTTAGCTTATAACAGAAAAGATTTAAAAGAATGTTCTCTTTCAAATCTTTGGGTAATAGATTATGTAACAGATAATTCAGATAAAGATATTTATCAAAAAGATATTGAAGCTGAATTTTCAATAAATCGTGCAACAGCATCTAAAATGCTTTCTCTTATGGAAGAAAAAAAATTTATTTCAAGAGTTTCTTCTTCTGAGGATAGAAGATTAAAAAAAATAGTAATTCTTCCTGAAGGAAGAAAACTTAAAGAGATTTGTCTTGCTTTTAGAAAAGAGATGGAGCAGGAATTGACTTCTGTTTTGAGTGCTGAAGAGATAAAATTTTTGAAAAAGATTTTAAGAAAAATGGCATATCATTTTGATGAAATAAAGATGTGAGACATCCTTATTTTTTTATTCCTAAGGAAATTATAATTTGATTTCTTTATAAAAAAATAACAAAATATATAAATTTTGTTATCTGATTAAATGGAAAAAATTTAAAAATAATAAAATTCAGAAGCACAAAAAAACTGATTGTAAAA
>ENA-OWPF01000137-OWPF01000137.1-human-gut-metagenome-genome-assembly--contig:-NODE-137-length-87449-cov-7.723551_pt1 | contig 87449 bp, 81 predicted proteins | sample MGYA00248261_ERZ651840 | MGnify/ENA primary metagenome ERZ651840 (study PRJEB26924, sample SAMEA4378268) | human gut metagenome | biome: human gut; feature: human-associated habitat; material: faeces... | reverse complement strand
TTATTTTAGCAGGAGCATATCCACCTTCGTTTCCTACGTTAGTAGAATCTCCGTTTGCTTTTAATAATTTTCCTAAGTGGTGGAATACTTCACAACCCATTCTCATAGCTTCCATGAAGTTAGAAGCTCCAACTGGTTGAATCATGAATTCTTGCACGTCAACTGCAGAGTCAGCATGAGATCCTCCGTTTAAGATGTTCATCATAGGTAGAGGTAATTCAGTAGTGTTTACTCCTCCTAAGTATTTGTATAATGGCATTCCTAAAGCTTCTGCTGCAGCTTTAGCTACTGCAAGAGAAACACCTAATATAGCGTTTGCTCCTAATCTTCCTTTGTTTGGAGTTCCGTCTAAAGCGATCATAGTTTTGTCTATTCTTACTTGGTCTAAAGCGTCCATTCCTAAGATAGCTTCTTTAATTTCAGTGTTAACGTTTTTAACTGCAGTTAAAACACCTTTTCCTAAGTATCTTGATTTATCGTTATCTCTTAATTCAACAGCTTCGTAAGCTCCTGTAGATGCTCCAGATGGAACAGCTGCTCTTCCTTTTGCTCCACATTCTAATACTACGTCAACTTCAACTGTTGGGTTTCCTCTTGAGTCAAGTATTTCTCTAGCGATTACATCAATAATTCTTGTCATTGCCTTTTTCCTCCTCTTTGCTGCCAGAAGACAGCTTTATATTTTTTAAAATCTTATTATAATAATTACATTCTAACTTATTTTAAAAATTAATACCATTATATTTTATATTTTTTCTTATTTTACTTTTATAACTTTCATTGTGTTTGTAGTTCCTTGAACATATACTTGTTCTCCACAAGTTACAACAATGATGTCTCCTGATTTTACAAGTCCTGTTTTTACAGCTTCAGCTTCAGCTTGTTTGAAGAAGCAGTCTAAAGATTCAGGTTTTTCAGCTACTACTGATAAAACTCCTCTGCTTAGTAATAATTGGTTAGCAGTTGTTTGAGAGTTAGTAAGAGCTAAAATTCTTGCAGTTGGGAAGTATTTTCTTAAGCTTTTTGCAGCTCTTCCTGTTCCTGTTCCAACAACGATTAATTTTGCTTCAAGAGCTTCTGCAACATCTACTGTTCCTTTTGCAACAGCTTCTGTTATTGTAGCATCTTCATTTTCAAATTCTACGTTTGTATAGATTAATGGATCTGTTTTTTCAGCTATTCTTGCCATTACTTTAACAGCTTCAACTGGATATTTTCCTTTTGCAGTTTCTCCAGAAAGCATTACAGCATCTGTACCGTCGATAATTGCATTTGCAACGTCGTTAGCTTCTGCTCTTGTAGGTCTAGGGTTTTTAATCATAGAATCAAGCATTTGAGTAGCTGTTATTACAGGTTTTCCTGCTTCGTTACATTTTTCTATCATCATTTTTTGTGCAAATGGAACTTCTTCAACTGGAATTTCTACTCCAAGGTCTCCTCTTGCAACCATTACACCGTCTGTAACTTCAAGGATTTCATTAAAGTTGTTTAATCCTTCTTGGTTTTCTATTTTAGAAATTATTTTAACGTTTTCTCCACCGTTTTCACAAAGAACTTTTCTTACTGCTAAAACGTCTTCAGCTTTTCTGATGAAAGAAGCAGCAACAAAGTCTATTCCTTGTTCACAACCAAATTTAAGGTCGTTTATATCTTTTTCAGCAAGAGCTGGTAAGTTTACAGAAACGTTTGGTAAGTTGATTCCTTTGTTTTCTCCAAGGTCTCCGTTGTTTTTAACGATACATTTTACTTCGTTTCCAGATACTTCTTTAACTTCCATAGCGATTAATCCGTCGTCAACTAAAACTGTATCTCCAGCTTTAAGGTCAGAAGCAAATCCTTCGTAAGTAACTGCAACTATTTTGTTGTTTCCTATTACAGTTCTGTCAGTTGTAAATGTGAATTCTTGTCCAGCAACAAGAGAAACATCATTTCCACCTTCTAATTTTATAGTTCTGATTTCAGGTCCTTTTGTATCTAATAATATAGCTGCTCTCATTCCTGTTTCAGCCATTACTTCTCTTAAGTTGCTTATTCTTCTTCCGTGTTCTTCATAATCTCCGTGAGAGAAGTTAAGTCTCATTACGTTCATTCCAGCTTCAAGAAGTTGTTTTAATACTTCTTTACTTTCTGTTTTTGGTCCTATTGTACAAACAATTTTAGTCTTTTTCACAAAATCACCTCAATAAATTTATTAATAATTTTTTATACACACAATTTTCACAATAATATTTAAATAAATTTTATTTATTTTCCCACTGTTTAAATTTTAAACAATAAATCGTGTTTTGTCAATTTTCTTGCTGAACACTTTTTTATCTTTTTTGGTGTCAATCCTTGAACAAAATTTGACACCTGAAAAATATAAAAAGAAATAAAAAAATGAGAGCAATATAAAATACTCTCATTTAAAAAATTTATATTATTTTTTATGGTTTATTAAGCTACAGTAACTTTTACTGCAACAGGACCTTTAGCACCTTCTTCTACTTCGAAAGTTACTGTTTGTCCTTCTTCAAGGTTTCTGAATCCTTCTCCAACTATTCCTGAGAAGTGAACGAAATAATCTTTTCCTTCTTCAGAAGTAATAAATCCAAAACCTTTTTCTTTGTTAAACCATTTTACTGACCCTTTTAGCATTCTGTGAAACCTCCAAAAATTATAATCATCATCTAAGTTCGATTATTGATAAACTCCCTTATTAAACGAACAGATAGTATGATTATACTCCTAGTTTGTAATATATGCAACCTTTTTTATTAAACAGTTGTAATTTCTTTTTCTTTTACAGCAAGTAAAGCATCTATGTCTTTTATAGTCTTGTCTGTTAATTTTTGAACTTCATCTTCATATTTTTTAAGTTCATCTTCTGTTATTTCTTCATCTTTTTGAAGTCTTCTAAGAGCATTATTTACATCTTTTCTTATGTTTCTTACAGCAACTTTTCCTTCTTCAGCTTCTTTTTTAGCAAGTTTTACATATTCTTTTCTTCTGTCAGCTGTAAGTTCAGGAACCATAAGTCTTATAACTCTTCCGTCATTGTTTGGAGTAAGTCCCACGTTAGATGCCATGATAGCTTTTTCTATTGCAGGAATTACAGATTTATCCCAAGGGTCTATAACAAGTAATCTAGGCTCTGGAGCTGATACTGTTCCCACTTGATTTAAAGGCATTAAAGACCCGTATTGTTCAACTTTTATTCCATCAAGCATAGCAACGCTTGCTCTTCCTGCTCTAATGGATGTGAATTTGTGTCTTGTAGCTTCTATTGCTTTTGCCATTTTGTCTTTACAATCATTCATTAATATTTCTACGCTCATCTTTTCCTCCTAAAAAATTTTTTATATAACTTTTGTTCCTATACAGTTACATTCACCAAGAACTACTTTCTTAATATTTCCTTCAACTAGAGAGTTGAATACAATAAGAGGCAGTTTGTTGTCTCTGCAAAGAGAAATTGCCGCTGCATCCATAACTTTTAAGTCTTTGTTAAGTACTTCGCTGTATGTTACAGTTTCATATTTTACAGCATCACTATATTTTACAGGGTCTTTATCATAAATACCATCAACTTTAGTTGCCTTAATTACAACATCTGCATTTATTTCAATAGCTCTTAAAACTGCAGCTGTATCTGTTGTAAAATATGGATTTCCTGTTCCTGCACCAAAAATTACAACTCTTCCTTTTTCTAAGTGTCTTTCAGCTCTTCTTCTGATATATGGCTCAGCTATCTGAGGCATTTCAATAGCTGTTAAAACTCTTGTAGGAACTCCAAGTTTTTCAATAGAATTTTGAAGTGCAAGAGAGTTTATTACAGTAGCAAGCATTCCCATATGGTCTCCTGTTACTCTGTCCACTCCTTGTTCTGCTCCAGAAAGTCCTCTGAATATGTTTCCTCCTCCGATAACTATTCCAACTTCTACTCCCATATCAACTATTTCTTTGATTTGTCTTGCATAAGAAGTTATCACGTCAGAACATATTCCGAATTCTTGATTTCCCATTAAGGCTTCTCCGCTAAGTTTTAATAATATTCTTTTATATACAGGTGTCATTCTTTCCTCCCATTATTTTAAAAAAATAGGGATGCAGGCTGCATCCCCAATATTGTTCTTAGAAGTAACTATCCTTTGATTTGAGCTGCAACTTCTGCTGCGAAATCTTCTACTTTTTTCTCAATTCCTTCTCCAACTTTGTATCTTGTGAAAGATAGAACTGTCATATCTCCAGCAAATTTAGCAACTGTTTCTTTATCTTCAGCTTTAACATAGATTTGGTCTACTAAACAGTTTTCTTCATAGAATTTTCTCATTTTTCCAACAAGAATGTTTTCTATAATTTTAGCTGGTTTTCCTTCCATTTCTAATTGTTTTCTAGCTATTTCTTTTTCATGTTCAAGAACTTCTGGAGTAACTTCTGATGAGTTTAAGAAAGAAGGGTTCATAGCTGCAACGTGCATAGCTATTCCTTTAGCTCTTTCTAATCTTTCAGGAGTCATATCAGCTGACATTTCAACGATAACTCCAAGTTTTCCTCCAAGGTGGTTGTAAGTTGTTACAAATCCAGTTGTAGTAACTTTTTCCATTCTTCTGATGTTCATGTTTTCTCCAATTTTAGCAATTAGAGCAACTAATTTTTCTTCTATTGTAGTACCGTCTTCTAATTTAACAGCTTTTAATTCTTCTACTGTTGAAACAGGGCTGTTTAAAGCAGTTTCTACTAATAATTTTCCAAAGTTTTTGAACTCGTCATTTTTAGCAACGAAGTCAGTTTCAGCATTGAATTCGATTACAACTGCTGTTTTGTGGTCAGCTGTAACTCCGTCAAATACTAATCCTTCAGCAGCAATTCTTCCTGCTTTTTTAACAGCTTTTGCCATACCTTTTTCTCTTAGGTAGTCAATAGCTTTGTCAAAGTTTCCTTCGTTTTCTTGAAGTGCTTTTTTACAATCCATCATTCCAGCACCAGTCATCTCTCTAAGTTCTTTTACCATCTTAGCTGTGATTTCCATCTATATGTCCTCCTTATTTCCTTTAATTTTTTAAGGAATTGTATTTCTATTATTCTGCTGCTCCGTTTTCAGCTACTTCTTCAGTAACTTCAGTTGTTTCGTCAACAACTTTTTCTTCAGCACCTTGTTTACCTTCGATAATAGCGTTAGCTACTAAAGTAGACATTAATTTTACTGATCTTATTGCGTCGTCGTTTGCAGGAATTGGGTAAGTAATTAAATCTGGATCTACGTTAGTGTCGATCATTGCGATTACTGGAATTCCTAAGTGATCTGCTTCTGCTACTGCAAGAGCTTCTTTTTTAACGTCAACTACGAATAAAGCATCAGGGATTCTTGGCATATCTTGAATTCCTGCTAAGTTTTTAGATAATTTTTCTAATTCTTTTCTTAAGTTAGCAGCTTCTTTTTTAGTGTAAGCTGTATCTAAAGTTCCGTCTTTATCCATTCTGTCTAATTCTTTTAATCTAGCTATTCTTCCTTTGATAGTTTCAAAGTTTGTAAGCATTCCTCCAAGCCATCTGTTGTTTACATAGTACATTCCAGATCTTTCAGCTTGGTCTTTCATAGCTTCTTGAGCTTGTTTTTTAGTTCCTACGAAAAGAACTGTTCCACCTTGAGCAGCGATTTCTCTTACTACTTCATAAGCTTCCTCAATTTTTTTAAGTGATTTGTGTAAATCGATTACATGGATTCCGTTTCTTTCTGTGAAGATGTATTTTGCCATTTTTGGATTCCATCTTTTTGCTTGGTGTCCGAAGTGAACTCCAGACTCAAGTAATTGTTTCATTGTTACTACTGCCATTTTTGTTCCTCCTAATATTTTTGGTTTTGCCCTCCACTGACCTCAAAACTAAACAACTTTTTCAAGCACCCAGTTTAGAAATAGTCAATGTGCATATTTTACAGCATTTCATTTTACCATTACTATTTAAAAATGTCAACAAAAAACCTTTGAATTATTAGTTTTCTATAATTTTTTATGATATAATTTCATTAAAAAATAAATATGTTTATAAAGGAGATGAACTATTTTATGAAAGCTCTGCTTATTATAGATGTACAGAATGATTTTTGTGAGGGGGGAAATCTTGCTGTAAAAAATTCCCTTGAAATCATTCCTGTTGTTAATAATCTTATTAAAAAATTTGAAAAAAATAATGATTTTATAATCGCTACAAAAGACTGGCACCCTGCAGATCATAAAAGTTTTGCTTCTGTATCAAATACAAAAGTTGGAGAAATAGGAACACTTAACGGGCTTCCTCAAGTGTGGTGGCCTAATCACTGCATAGAAAATACAAAAGGAAGCGAATTTCATAAAGATCTTTTACCTGTAAAAAATATTGTTTATAAAGGAAATGACCCTGAAGTTGATTCATACAGCGGTTTTTTTGACAACAACAAAGTTCATAAGACAAAACTTGATGAAATTTTAAAAGAAAATAATATAGACACTCTTTATATCTTAGGACTTGCTACAGATTATTGTGTAAAATTTACTGTTTTAGATGCACTTTCTTTAGGATATAAAGTTTACCTTGTTTCTGACGGATGCAAAGGAGTAAATATTAATCCTGATGATTCTGAAAAAGCTGTAGAAGAAATGAAAAATGCAGGTGCAGTAATAATAAAAAGCTGTGAAATATTATAATTAAGGAGAAAAAATGCAGACAACACCAAATTCAAACAGAACACATATAATTTTTCTAGGTTCAACAAATGCCGGAAAATCTTCTCTGCTTAATGCAATTACAGAGCAGGAAATTTCTATTGTTTCTGATATAAAAGGAACTACTACCGACTCTGTTAAAAAAGCTATGGAGCTTATTCCTTATGGTCCTGTTCTTTTCATCGACACAGCAGGATTTAATGACAGCAGTGAGCTTGGAAAATTAAGAATTGAAAAAACAATAAAAGAGATAAAAAAATCTGACTTCGCTGTCTATGTCATAGATGGAAATGATTTTGATGAAAATATTTATAAAGAAAATTTAAATCTTTTAAAAAAATATAATCTTCCTTTTATCACAGTTATTAATAAAGAAGAAACTCTTTCTGAAGGAAAAAAAGAGGAATTAAAAAATATATTGAAAGAACCTTATTTTCTTTCTGCACACGACAGAAACTCTGTCCTTGATTTTAAAAAATTCTTAATTGAAAAACTTGATGTTTTAGAAGAAGAGCCGAGTCTTTTAAAAGGGATTGTTGAATATGGAGACACTGTTGTAATGGTTGTTCCAATAGATTCTGAAGCTCCAAAAGGAAGACTTATTCTTCCGCAGGTGCAGATTTTAAGAGATGCTCTTGATAATGGAATAAAAGTTATCGTTGCAAGAGATACAGAACTTTCTTCTGTTCTTGATGAAAATAAAAATATAAAACTTGTGATAACTGATTCACAGGCATTTAAAAAAGTTGATAAAATTGTTGCTGACAGATACCCTCTTACAAGTTTTTCAATTCTTTTTGCAAAGCAAAAAGGCGATATAAATAAATTTATAAAAGGGATTGACGTTATCCAAAATTTAAAAGACGGAGCAAATATCTTAATTGCTGAAACATGTTCACACAACACTTCCCACGAAGATATAGGACGTGTAAAAATTCCTATGATGCTTCAGAAAAAAACAGGAAAGAAATTTAATTTTTCTTTCTCTATGGGAAAAGATTTTCCTGAAAATCTGGGAGACTTTGATTTAATTATTCACTGCGGCGGTTGTATGATTACAAGAAAAGCTATGGAAAACAGAATAGCTGAATGTAACGGAGCAGGTGTGCAGGTTACAAACTACGGAATGATTATAGCTTATCTTACAGGAATTTTAGAGAAATCTCTGCAGGCTATTTTATAAAAAATTTACAAAATTATAAAAAATAAAATTTTAGAAGATTGAAAAAATTTTCGTAATTTATGCTGTGAGTTGAACGTTAAAAAATGACATGTTTGAGTGAAACGAGTTTGTCATTTTTAGTGAAACGAACAATATAAATAGAAAATTTTTTCACGAAAGAAAATTTTATTTTTTTATAATCTTTTAGGAGGAATTTTAATGAATATAAAAAAAGTACATATTTTTTACTTCAGCCCAACTCACACTACAAAAACTGTTGTAGAAAATATTGGAAAGGGAATTAATCTTGAAACTCATATTTATGATTTTACTTTTTCTTGTGACAGCCCAAAGGATTATAATTTTGGAAAAGAAGATTTAGTTATTGTGGGAGTTCCTGTTTACGGAGGAAGAACTCCTGTCATCACAAGAAAAGTTTTAGAAAAAATAAAAGGAAGCGAAGCTCTTGCTGTTCCTGTTGCAGTTTATGGAAACAGAGCCTATGAAGACTGCCTTTTAGAGCTTAAAAATATTTTAAAGGAAAATGGATTTATCTGCATTGCAGGGGGAGCTTTTATCGGGGAACATTCTTATACAAAAAAAGTAGGAACAAATCGTCCTGATAATATCGATATCCAAAAAGCACAGGAATTTGGAAAACTTATAAGAGAAAAGCTTGAAAATGAAACTTATTCACACGACATAGAAGTAAAAGGAAATTTTCCTTATAAAGCTGATATGCCAAAAATGGTCTTTGCACCAACACCAAATGAAAATTGTGTTGACTGTGGCAGTTGTGCTTCTGTATGCCCAACAGGTGCAATAGATATTGATGACCACAGAAAAATAAATCCTGAAAAATGTATAAGATGTTATGCCTGTGTAAGAGCCTGCCGTTTTGATGGAAGAGAACTTGCTGGAAATCCACTTGCAAAAATTTTAAACTTCCTTGAAACAACATGCCTTGAAAGAAAAGAACCTGAAATATTTATTTAATTATAAAAGACTGCTGTAAAATATATAATTTCACTACAGCAGTCTTTCTTATTTTTAATTTATTTATTTGAAATTTTTTTTACAGTATCTTTTCTTATTTCTTCACGCAAATCTGATAAATATTTTGAAAAATCTACTCTGTCATCTGCATAAGTCAGATTTAAGTCAAATTCATTTTCAGACCATGTCGAAATATCTGAAAAATTATGTTGTATTAATGCTTCTAAACTATCAATTGCCTTGTAAATTTTAGCTTCTAATGTTTGTCTCTCATTCATTTCTTTATATAAATTTATCATTTCAGAACGAGTTGCCTCAGGCAGTGATTTAATCCAATTATTTAGAAGTTCTTCTTCAGAGTTTTCGTGTTCTTTTGTCTTTAAAAAAGTAGGTATATCTCCTGTAAAGCACTCTCCTAAATCATGTATAATACACATTTGAATTATTTTATTAAAATCAGCTTCAGGAAACTCATTTTTCATAAAAAATGCCATTAAAGTCATCAGCCAGCTGTGTTCGGCAACACTTTCATGTCTACCTTTTGATGTATAACAATGTCTTGTTGTATCTTTTAATCTTTCTGCTACACTTAATGCTTCTAATAATTCCCTTGCATTCATTATAAAATCCCCCTTTTTTATTTACTATTCTTCTACACTAAATGCCAAATCAACAATTTTTAATCCGTCAACAGCAGCACTTACAATTCCTCCAGCATAACCTGCTCCTTCACCGACAGGATAAAGCCCTTTTATATTTACAGACTCTCCCATTTCATTACGGGTAATTTTTACAGGTGCAGAAGTTCTTGTTTCTGGAGCAATTAAATTTGCCCTTTCTGACACAAACCCCTCATATCTTTTTCCCCAATAATTTAAAGCCATTTTCATATTTCTTGTGATTACTTCTGGGAATAACTTATTTAAATCATAAGGAGTTTTTTTCATTTCATAGCTTGTTTCTATCTCTTTTTCAGTTAGTTTTCCCTCTAAAAAATCCGGCACACTCTGGTACAATGCTCCGTAATTTTTTACAAGCTCAAAAGTTTTTCTTTCAAGTTCCTCTTGAAACTTCATTCCAGAAAATAATTCGTCTCCAAATTCATTTTCTTTTATACCCACAACAAGAGCTGAATTTGAAAATCTGCCGTTTCTGTCAGAATAGCTCATTCCATTTACAAGAGTTCCCCCATTTTCAGAAGCAGCATTTACAATCACTCCTCCAGGACACATACAAAATGAAAATATTCCTCTTTCTTCCTCTTTATTATTGTACGTAAGACTATAAGTAGCCGCTCCGAGATTTTTATTTCCGGCATATTTTCCATACTGCATTCTGTCAATATCTTCTCTTGGATGCTCTATTCTTGCCCCTACTGCAAAAGGTTTATTCTCCATAAACACTCCATTTTTATGAAGCATTCTATAAGTATCTCTTGAGGAATGCCCTATTGCCAGAATTATTTTTTTCACAGGAAGTTTTTCCATCTCATTTTTATTATTTCTTATTACAGCTCCCTGCACTTCTCCATTTTCTATAACTACATCTGTCAGAAGATTGTTAAAATAAAATCTTCCTCCCAGAGAAATTATTTTTTCTCTTAAATTTTTTACTACAACTTTAAGAACATCTGTCCCAATATGAGGTTTATAATCCCACATAATCTCTTTCTGAGCTCCGCATTCTACAAATTCTGTAAAAACTTTTTCTATATATTCGCTCTTTATTCTTGTATTTAATTTACCGTCAGAATATGTTCCAGCTCCCCCTTCTCCAAACTGAATATTTGAATTTTCATTAAGCTCTCCTGTTTTTATAAATCTATCAACAGTTTTATCTCTTTCATCAACAGCTTCTCCCCTGTCAATTACAATAGGCTTATATCCATATTCTGCAAGTCTCAATGCTGCAAAAAGTCCTGCCGGCCCTGTTCCAACAACTAAAACTTCTTCATCTTTATTAAGAGCTTTTCTTTTTATTTTTTCTGTTTCTTTTACAAGAGAAATATTTTTAGTTTTTGATAAATCAATCTCTTTTTTAAGAGTCACTTCCACATTATACACAAATTTAATATCGCTTTTTTTTCTGCTGTCTATGGATCTTTTTGACCAGACTATTCTATCTATATTTTCTTTTTTTATTCCTCTTTTAATAATCTCTTTTTCTATTTCTCTGTCTTGATTTTTTTCTATTGAAACTATAATATTATTTACATTTATTTTCAAAAATTATCACCTCAGAAAAATTATAACATAAATAAAAAAGACTGTCACTAAACTGCAACAGTCTCTTTATATATAATAATCAAATTTTTAATTTAAAATTAAACTAAAGCTATGATAGCTAACTCAGCAGAGTCACCTTTTCTAACAGAAGTTTTGATTATTCTAGTGTATCCACCGTTTCTTTCAGCATATCTTGCTGCTAAGTCACCGAATACTTTTGCTACTGCTTCTTCATCTCTTAAGAAAGCAAAAGCTCTTCTTCTGTCTGCTAAAGTTCCGTTTTTACCTAAAGTGATCATTCTTTCAGCAAATTTTCTAAGTTCTTTAGCTCTAGTAACTGTAGTTTCTATTCTTTCTTCTCTTACTAATGAGATTGTTAGGTTTTTAAGCATAGCCATTCTGTGGTCAGCTCTTCTTCCTAACTTTCTATATGATTTATTGTGATTCATTAGTTAGTTTTCCTCCTTGTTCAATATTATTCAGAAAATTCATTCTGATTAAGGTCAAATCCTAATTCTTTCATTTTTTCAAGGATTTCATCAAGAGACTTTCTTCCAAGATTTTTTATCTTTAGAAGATCGTTCAAAGTAAGTTTCGCAAGTTGTCCAACTTCTTCGATTCCGGCTTTCTTTAAGCAGTTGAATGAACGAACTGTTAAATCTAGCTCTTCTATCTTAGTCTCTAACATATTGTCATCTTTAGCTGTGCTTTCTACTTCCTCTTCTTCTTCTTCAATTTCTTCTCTTAAATGTTCCATTCTGTTTCCTAAATCTAGGAATGGATTTAAGTAAAGTTTTAGAAGTTCAACAGAGTAAGAAATAGCATCTCTTATAGAAACACTTCCGTCAGTTTCTACATCAAGAATAAGTTTATCAAAGTCTGTCATTCTACCAACCATTGTTGATTCAATAGAATAAGAAACTTTTCTAATTGGAGTGTATATAGCATCAACAGCTATATAATCCACTGGCCAATCTTTTCTATCTATCTCTTCTGATACAATAAATCCTTCTCCAACATCTACTAAAAATTCAATGTCCAATTCTCTGTCAGTTGTTATTGTACAGATTACTTGGTCTGGATTAACTATTTCTAATCCAATATCAGGTATTATATCAGCAGCTGTTACTATCTTAGGTCCTTTGACAGAAAGAGTCATCTTTCTCTCTCCAGTTGATTCAGTTTTTACAACGATTTCTTTTATGTTAAGAATTATGTCTGTAACAGGCTCTTTAATTCCTTCCATAACTGAGAATTCGCTTAAAACTCCATCAATTCTTACACCTTTTATAGCTGCACCGGGTATAGATGAAAGAAGAACTCTTCTTAGAGCATTACCTATTGTATTTCCATATCCTCTGTATAAAGGTTCAATAATATATTGCCCTTTAAATTCGTTTTCTTTTACTTCAGTAATGTTTATACCTCTAGCATGTTTTTCAATTTTTAACATTTGATCAACTCCTATTAAAAGGCTAAAATTATTATCTAGAATATAACTCAACGATTAATGATTCATCTAAATCGAAATCTAGGTCATCTTTAGTTGGGTTTTGAAGAATTTTTCCAGAGAATGCAGCTTTGTCAAGTTCCATCCATGCAGGAACGTTTGCTGCTTCAACAGCTTCTTTTATTAAGTCTAAGTTTTTAGAGTTTTCTAATATAGAAATTACGTCTCCAACTTTAACTCTGTAAGAAGCGATGTTTACTCTTCTTCCGTTTACTAAAACGTGTCCGTGAGAAACGATTTGTCTAGCTTGTCTTCTAGTTTTTGCAAATCCCATTCTGTAAACAACGTTTTCTAATCTTCTTTCTAAGTACTCAACAAGGTTAAGACCAGTTACACCGTCTTTTCTGTTAGCTTCCTCATAAAGTTTTCTGAATTGTTTTTCCATTACGTTATATATAAATCTTGCTTTTTGTTTTTCTCTTAATTGTACTGCATATTCTGTAGGTTTTCTGTTTGCGTTTGGTCTGAATCCTCTTTTTGAAGTTTTATTTACTCCTAAAACCATAGGCTCAATTCCAAGTGCTCTACATTTTTTTAATATAGGCTGTCTATTTCTTGCCATTTCTTAAATATTCCTCCTTCTTGTTAAAACTTTTTTTCGCGATAATTGTACTCCCAAAAGGGCTGAACTACACTCTTCTTCTTTTTGGTGGTCTGCAACCATTGTGTGGAACTGGAGTTACGTCTGTTATTTTAGTAACTTCTAAACCTGCTGCTTGTAATGATCTTACACAAGCTTCTCTTCCTGAACCAGGCCCTTTCACTTTAACTTCCACTTTTTTCATTCCGTTTTCCATTGCAATGTTTGCTGCTTGTTCAGCTGCGATTTGAGCTGCGAATGGAGTTCCTTTTTTAGTACCTTTAAATCCAGAAGTTCCTCCTGATCTCCAGCTAACTACTTTACCTTCTGTATCTGTGATAGCGATAATAGTGTTATTGAATGTTGAATGTATATGAGCAACTCCGCTAGGAATATTTTTTAATTTCTTTTTAACTTTAGCTACTTTCTTTTTAGCCAACTTAGCTACCTCCTCACTTCTTTGTCTATTACTCTACAATAAGCATTAATAATTAATTTCTCAACAATAGAATTAATTATTATTTTTTAACCATTTTTTTAGGACCTTTTCTAGTTCTAGCATTAGTCTTAGATTTTTGTCCTCTTACAGGAAGGTTCATTTTATGTCTTAACCCTCTGTAGCATCTGATGTCTAAAAGTCTTTTTATTGCAAGTCTAACTTCTTTTCTTAAGTCTCCTTCAACTTTTAGTCCGTCGATGATTCCTCTGATTTTGTTTAATTCTTCTTCTGTTAAATCTTTTACTCTAGTATCAAAGTTAACTCCAGCTTGAGTTAAAATGTCTTGAGCAGTTTTCTTTCCAATTCCGTAGATGTAAGTTAAAGAGATTTCAACCCTTTTATTTCTAGGTACATCTACACCAGCAATTCTAGCCAAATTGTTTCCTCCTCTTCACAAAAATTTTTATATATTCGCTGACATCTGTGGTCAGCCAACACTTTCTTCGACATGCCTTACGTTTTGTAAGAACAGGCTCTACAGCTCTGCATGTCTTTACAGTACTTCCAATGTCAGTACTAAAATTTGTTCCAGTAAAATAACCAAACTATCCTTGTACTTGTTTGTGTTTAGGGTTTTCACAGATTACTCTGATTTTCCCATGTCTTCTGATTACTTTACATTTGTCACAAATAGGTTTAATTGATGTTCTTACTTTCATCTCTACCTCCTTTTTCGTGATGTGTAACATAAAAACTATTTCTTTCTATACACTATTCTTCCTCTTGATAAGTCATACGGCGAAATTTGAACAGTTACTTTATCTCCTGGAAGGATTTTAATGTAATTCATTCTCATTTTTCCGGAAATATGACCTAAAATAGTATGCCCATTCTCTAAGCTTACTTTAAACATCGCATTTGGAAGGGCCTCTAGAATAGTACCTTCTAATTCGATAACATCTTTTTTTGACATAACTCCTCCTACCGAACAGAAATTCATATCATATTACCATATCTAGCAAAAAATGTCTACATTTTTTTGAAAAAATTTTAATATTTTTTTAATCTTTTTTGCTTAGTATCACAGGCTTTCCATCAATGATTGCAATGGAATGCTCAAAATGTGCGGATTTCTTGCCATCTTTTGTCACTACAGTCCACCCGTCTGGAAGCATATTTATTTTATATGTTCCAACATTGACCATAGGCTCAATAGCAAGAACCATTCCGTTTTCAATTTTAAGTCCTCTTCCTCTTCTTCCATAGTTTGCAACTATTGGATCTTCATGCATATCAAGTCCTACTCCATGTCCTGCATAATCTCTTACAACAGAAAATCCATTTTTTTCAACGTAGCTTTGAATTGCATGACCAATATCTCCAAGCCTGTTTCCTACAACTGCAGCTTCTATTCCAATATCTCTGGCTTTTTCTGTTACTTCAAGAAGTCTTCTGCTTTCTTCGTCAATTTCTCCAACAGGATATGTTATTGCTGCATCTCCATAATAACCGTCAAGAATAGTAACTGTATCAACACTTACTATATCTCCCTCTTTAAGAATTACATCTTTGCTCGGCACACCGTGAACAACCGCTTCATTTACAGAAATACAAGTTCCTGCCGGAAAAGCTCCGTAAGGTCCAGGCACACCGATACATCCAGGAACTGCTCCCTGAGATCTGATATAATCTTCTACTATTTTATTAAGTTCGTAAGTTGAAACTCCCGGCTTAATATGAGGAGGAAGAATATCTTCATATAATCTGGCTATTATCTGATTTGCCTTTTTTATTCCCTCTATATCTTCCATAGTCTTTATTACTATTGACATTCTTCTTATCCTTTCTCTTTTTTATTAAGATAAATTTATTAAATTTACCCTGCATATTTTATATGCAGGGTAGTTTTCTTCCAGCAGAGCCGATAAATTAAAAATTTTCAATTTGTTCATTAACTTTTAGCCTGAACAAATAAAATGAAACTATCCTAAAATATTAAATATTTCTTTTGTAATTTCGTCTATATCTTTAGTTCCGTCTAAATCAGCAAGGATTCCTCTTTCCATATAGAAATCAAAAAGAGGAGCTGTTTGTGCATGATATTCAGAAAGTCTTTTTGTTACAGTTTCAGCTGTGTCATCTTTTCTTTGGATAAGTTCTCCACCACATAAGTCACATACTCCTTCAACTTTTGATGGATTAAATTCTACGTGGAAAGATGCTCCACAGTCTTTACATACTCTTCTTCCTGTAACTCTTCCAACGATTAATTCATCTGGAACATTTAAAGATATAACTTTGTCAAGTTTTATACCCATTTCTTTCATTAAAACTTCAAGAGCTTCTGCTTGAGCTAAAGTTCTTGGGAATCCATCAAGGATAAATCCTTTTTGGCAGTCGTCCATTGAAAGTCTTTCTTTTATTATTCCGATTATTGTAGAATCTGGAACTAATTTTCCAGCTTCCATAAATTGTTTTGCTTCAAGCCCCATAGGTGTTCCTTCTTTAACAGCAGCTCTTAAGATGTCTCCTGTTGAAATTTGAGGAATTCCGTATCTGTCAATTATAAATTTTGCCTGAGTTCCTTTTCCAGCACCTGGTGCTCCAAATAACATAATGTTCATAAAATTTCATCTCCTTAAATATCTATATTTTATTTTTTTATTTTACTACTATATTAACTATTTTTCCTGGAACAACTATAACTTTTGCCACAGTTTTTCCTTCAGTATGTTTTTGTACATTTTCAACAGCAAGAGCCATTTTTTCTATATCTTCTTTTGAAGCTGTTCTCTCAACAGAGATAGAACCTCTTACTTTTCCATTAACTTGAATTGCCATTGTAATTTCATCTGCAACAGTTAATTTTTCATCATATTCAGGCCATGAAGCATTGAATAGGAATCCTTCCTCTCCCATTGCTTCCCAAAGCTCATCACAGAAATGAGGTACAAATGGAGAAAGCATTATTACAATATTTCTTAAAACTTCTCCAAATACTTTTTGAGATTCTGTACTTTCTTTTTCTGTTCCTAAAACATTATTTCTGAAATCATATACATCATTTATAAGCTCCATATTTCCTGCTATTGATGTATTGAAGTGATAGTTGTCTTCTATTGCTTCAGTAACTCTTTTTATAGTTTGATGAAGTTTTCTTACAAGAGCTTTGTCTTCTTTTGAAAGTTTAGAGTAATCTATCTTTTCATCTTTTATCATTTCAACGTTTTCAAGAACAACTCTCCATACTCTGTTTAAGAATCTTGCTGCTCCTGCAAGTCCGTTTTCATTCCATTCAAGTTCTTTTTCTGGAGGTGCAGTAAACATGATAAATAATCTTGTTGTATCTGCTCCGTATTTTTTAATCATAACTTCTGGGTCAACACCATTGTTTTTAGATTTTGACATTTTTTCAACTTTGATTACAAGTTCTTCACCTGTTTCAATTGAATATGCTTTATCTCCGGCAGTTCTTACTTCATGTGCAAATAAGAATCTGTTTTCTTTTTCTGAATAATATGATGGCCCTAATACCATTCCTTGAGTAAGAAGTCTTTTAAATGGTTCGTTTGCTTTTAAAAGTCCTAAATCTCTTAAAACTTTTGTGAAAAATCTCGCATATAAAAGGTGCATTACAGCATGTTCTACTCCACCTATATATTGGTCAACAGGTGTCCAGGCATTAACAGCTTCGCTTCCAAATGGAAGTTCTATATTTTTAGGGTCACAGTATCTTAAGAAATACCAAGATGAGTCAACAAATGTATCCATTGTGTCTGTTTCTCTTCTTGCTGGTCCTCCGCACACTGGACATACTGCATGTTTATATTTTTCAGAAGTTTCAATAGGGTTTCCATTTCCAGTAAATTCTACATCTTCTGGAAGCATTACAGGAAGATTTTCATCTTTTTCCATAACCATTCCGCATTTTTCACAATATAAAGCCGGAATAGGAGTTCCCCAGTATCTTTGTCTTGAAATTCCCCAGTCTTTTAATCTGTATTTAACTGTTTTTTCTCCAACACCTTTTGCTGTTACATAGTCAGCTATTTTTTCAAGAGCTTCTTTTGAATTCATTCCGTTAAACTCTCCAGAATTTGTCATTACTCCCTCTTCTGTCATAGCTGCTGTCATCTCATCAGCATTTATTATAATTTCTTCTTTAGTTTCTTTATTATATCCGTTGATTACAACTTTTCTTGGAAGATTATATTTTTTAGCAAAAGCAAAGTCTCTTTCATCATGGGCAGGAACAGCCATTACAGCCCCTGTTCCGTAGTTCATAAGAACATAATCTGCTGCCCAAAGCTGAACTTTATCTCCTGTAACAGGATTAATTACATGCCATCCTGTAAATACTCCATTTTTTTCTTTTCCTTCTGCTGTTCTTTCAATCATATCCATATTTCTCATATTATGGATTGCTTCTTTTATTGATGGATTTACTTTAATTATTTCTTCAATGATAGGGTGTTCTGGTGCAACAACACAATAAGTTACTCCGTGAATTGTATCTATTCTTGTTGTAAACATTGGAAGTTTTTCCCCTGTTTCAGCAACTGTAAATACTATTTCAGTACCAAAAGATTTTCCTATCCAGTTTTTCTGCATTGCAAGAACTTTTTCTGGCCACCCTTCTCTTAATTCTTCATGTCCTGTAAGAAGTTCATCTGCATAATTTGTAATTCTGAAGAACCATTGTTCCAAGTCTTTTTGAATTACTTTAGTTTTTGAGTGTCTCCAGCAGTAACCATCTTCAACCTGCTCGTTTGCAAGAACAGTTTGACAGTCTGGACACCAGTTTACAGTTGATTTCTTTTTATAAACAAGTCCTTTGTCATACATTCTTTTGAATATCCATTGGTTCCATCTGTAATATTCTGGTGTATATGTTGCAACTTCTCTGTCCCAGTCATAAGAAAGACCCATAAGTTTAAGCTGTCTTCTCATGTTTTCTATATTTGATTTTGTCCAAGTTGCAGGGTGTGCTCCGTGCTGGATAGCAGCATTTTCTGCTGGAAGCCCGAATGAATCCCAACCCATTGGGTGAAGAACATTGTACCCTTTCATTTTTTTATATCTGGCTATTACGTCACCTATTGTATAGTTTCTTGCATGACCTACATGCAGATTTCCTGATGGATATGGCAACATCTCTAAAACATAATAATTTTCTTTTCCTTCTACCTTATCATTAGTTTTAAAGAGAGTGTTAGAGTTCCACTTTTCCTGCCATTTTTGTTCAACTTCTTTGAAGTTATACTCTCTCATTTTACACCTCTCTCGCTTTTATTATTAATTTTATTTTTTTAATCTTTCAGCCAATTTTTAACTTTTGATTTTATTCTCTGATATGTATTATCTACAACTTTATTGGATTTTCCTATTTTATCAGCGATTTCTCCGTAGTTGTATCCTTTCAAAAGATAATCCAGCACCTCTTTTTCAAGCTCGCTGAAATGTTCTTTTGAATATTTTTTAAATTCTTCTAAAAGCTCTTTATATAAATATTCTTCCTCTGCATTTGAAGATGTTTCTATATATATTTTATCATCTGAACTTTCTTCATCTGAGAAATATGTTGTATTAAGCATTTGATTTTTCTTTGCATTAGAATTTTTTATAGCTGTTATTATCTGTCTTCTCATACACATAATGACAAAAGTTTTAAATGATGTATCCTTACTGAAATCGAAGCTTTTAATACCTTTAAGAAGCCCTATCATTCCTTCCTGAATAAGATCATCTCTGTCTCCGTCTGCCAGATAATAGCTTTTTGTATTTATATATAAATATTTTTCGTATTTTTTAAGAAGCATTTCAAAACTCTCGTCGTCTCCGGCTTTTGCTTTTTTTAGTGCTTCAATCTCTGCAGCATCCACAAGAATAACCCCCTTATATACTTAGTATATTGATTTTGCTGCCTCAGAAAGTAAAATTCCTCCAGCCACAGAAACATTCAGTGAATTTATTTTTCCATACATTGGAATTTTTATTAAAATGTCACAGTTGTCTTTAACTTTTTTTCTTATTCCAAAGCCTTCGCTTCCAAGAACAATTACAACTTTATCTGGATATTTTTCTTCATAATATACTTTTGCTCCGTCCCCTTCAGCTCCATATATCCAATATCCTAGTTTTTTCAAATTATTTAAAGCATCTGATATATTTGTCACTTTTACTATATCAACATATTCAATAGCTCCTGTTGATGTTTTTACAACAGTCTCATTTATATGAACTGAATTTCTTTCTGGAATTATTATTCCAAGCACTCCAAAAATTTCCGCACTTCTTATTAATGCTCCAAAGTTTCTTGGATCCTGAACTCCATCAAGAACAAGGATTATTCCTTTATCTTTAAGAGCTGCTTTTTCAAGAAATTCACCTATTTCTACATAATAATCGTAAGAACTTACATAAGCTACAACGCCTTGAGAATTATCAACTTTTTTCTTTATAAACTGAATTTTGATATTTCTTTCAGACGCTTTTCTTTTTATGATATTTATTTTATCTTCTCTCAACCCTTGAAAGATTTCTATTTTCTCTATATTTTTATCTTTCTTATCCAAAATTTCCATCACTGGATTAATTCCGATTATTTTTTCCATCAGCTCTCCTTATTATATTTCCTCTTTAACTCTTTCTATATCTGCTCCGATAGATTTAAGTCTCAATTCAAGTTTTTCATATCCTCTGTCCACATGATATATTCTATTTACAACACTTTCTCCCTCTGCCTTAAGAGCTGCTAATATAAGAGAAGCACCTGCTCTTAAATCACTTGCCATAACCTTTGCTGAAGAAAAGTTTTCTATTCCGTTTACCACTGCCATATTTCCCTCTGTAGAAATATCACAGCCCATTCTGTTAAGCTCAGGAACGTGCATAAATCTATTTTCAAATATTGTTTCTTTGATTTCGCTGCTTCCTTTTACAAGACACATAAGAGTCATCATAGGAGACTGTAAATCTGTAGGGAATCCCGGATACGGCATTGTTGTAACTTTTACAGGTTTAAGATCTTTTAATTTTGAAGTAACTTTAAATATACCATCATTGATTTCATAAGTCACTCCCATTTCACTAAGCTTCATAAGAAAACTTTCAAGACATTCTGGATTTACACCTTTAACTTCAATTTCTCCGTCAAACATCACTGCTGCTATTATAAAAGTTCCTGCAACAATTCTGTCTGCCATCACTGTATATTCACAAGGAGTAAGTTTTTCAACACCTGTTATCTCAAGTCTTCCTCCTCCTATCCCCTCTATCTTTGCTCCCATTTTATTTAAGAAATGGCAAAGATCATCTATTTCTGGTTCTCTGGCTGCATTTTCAATTATTGTAACTCCCTCTGCTCTCACTGCTGCCATTATTATATTTTCTGTTGCTCCCACACTTGGAAAATCTAAAACAATTTTGTTTCCTTTAAGTTTTACACCAGAAGAAACTTTTCCTTCAACATATCCATGATCTATTTCTATTTCAACACCAAGTGCTTCAAAACCTTTTAAATGCAGATCAACAGGTCTTGCTCCTATTGCACACCCTCCAGGAAGCGATACTCTTGCTCTTCCGCAGTGGGCAAGCATAGGCCCCATCACAAGAAAAGAAGCCCTCATTTTTTTTACAAGATCATAAGAGGCCTCTAAACTTTTCAATCCGCTGTTTACTACTTTATAGCTGTTTTTGTCTAATTTTTCTATTGAAAGTCCAAGACTTTCTAAAAGTTTTGTAAGAGTTCTTATATCCATAAGATCTGGAACATTATTTAAAATATATGTTCCTCTTTCAATAAGTGTTGCAATAAAAATAGGCAGAGCTGCATTTTTAGCTCCCTCTACCTCTAAAACTCCTTTTAGTTTTTTTCCACCTCTAACTTTAAAAGCTTCTACTGCCATTATTTCTTTTTACCTTTCCTTTCCTCTTCGCATATAGGGCATTTTTTCCCCATCAATTTGTCCAATATATCTAATTTATCAAAACGTTCTGCATAAAGAGGTATCTTATCCATAAGCATAGTGAAATGCCTTGTACATATTCTCTGACCCTCATACTCAGAAAAGCAGGCAGGAAGCCCTAGGTCTTCATAAGGCTGGCTTCTTTTTTCAAGAATTACATCTTTTTTAGCATTATCAAAAGAAAGTTTAGAAACAATTACAAGCCCTACATCTCCCACAAAAGAAAGTCCGTCAACAAGTCTATACTTTATACCTATTTTCTCTGCTTCATCTATATATACCTTAACTTTTTTAAGAGGAATATTTCTGCTGATTTTTAAAAGAACAGCATCTTCCCTCTTCATAGCTTCAGCAACCTCTCTTAAAATTTTTCCGTCCAATTCCTGTTTTCTTACTGCAAGAATGATATTTTCTTTAAATTCTCCAAGGAAATAGTTTTTTTCTACTTGAACTTGCTGGAATTTTATTCTTGCTTTCTCTTTTTCGTCAAACAATTCCATTTTACTATATCCTTTCATGTAAGCATTAATGTTTTATAACAATTATAACACAAAACAATAAACTTTAAAATAAAATTGGTTGCAAGATAGAAAAATGATATAATTTTATTATACAAAAAACAGTTATCGGAGAAATTTTATGAAAAAATTTATTTTTTTAGCATATATGATTTTTTCTGCCCTGACTTTTGGAAAACAGGTAGAGATTGAATTTCATTTCGATGTTGATTCAGGGCTTATATATTACAGCAATGCAGATATTGACTCCATCGGAAATCTTACAACAGTGAATTTTAACAAAAAAGATGTAAAAATAAATTTAAAAAACGGGATTTACCTTTTTGGATTTTTCGACGGAAAGGACAAATATCTTTTTAAAAAGTTTTATATCACTGACAACAGAGATTTTAAAATCTCATTTATTCCTAAAAAATCTATTTTTGTTGAAGGAATAATATCAGAAAAGAAATCTCCTCTTAAAAATGTAAAAATAACTTTTGCAGATTCTATGGGAAGAGAATATTCAGCAGTAAGCTCTGCTGACGGAAGATATTCAATCAGTCTTCCGCCGGAAAAATATACTCTTATGAGTTCTCAATTTGGTTATGAAACTGTAAAAAATGAGAACTTTGATTTTTCAGAACCAGATAAATCCTACACTATTCCTGTCTCTATGGAGAAATCTCCTGGAAAAATAAAAGGAAAAGTTTTAGGAGACAATGGCCTGCCTATCCCAGATGCAAAAATACTTGTTTCAAATAACAAAGTGGATCAAATATTCCAATCTGATAAAAGTGGAAACTTCACAATTTTTCTTACTGAAGGGATAACTTCTATGAAAATTTCAAAAGAGGGGTATAATTCAAAAGGATTTATAAGCAGTTTTTCAAGAAACGATACAGTAAGCCTTCATGTATTCACTTTAGATAAGAAAACTTATTTTATCTCAGGAACTGCAGCTGATGAAATTCTTCCATTAAGAGATCAGGAAGTTTATCTTTTTTCACAAAACGGAGCATTATTAGATAAAGCTGTTACAAATGAAAATGGAAATTTTAAGTTTTTAAATATTTCAAGAGATAATATATACATCTATATTCCAGAAACAGAAACTCACGAAGAATATAAATCTGATATTTTAAAACTTGAGAAAAGCATTTCAAATAAAATTATATCTATCCCTAAAAAATAAGTACGGAAAACTCCGTACTTTTTTATTAATATATATGTAGGAAAACAAAAAATAAAAAAACTGTTGATTTCTCAACAGCTTAGTTTTTAAATGGTGCGAAGAGAGGGACTTGAACCCTCACGTCGGAGACACTAGATCCTAAGTCTAGCGCGTCTGCCAATTCCGCCATCCTCGCATTCTTTATTGGTGCGTCATACTGGATTTGAACCAGTGACAACACGATTAAAAGTCGTGTGCTCTACCTACTGAGCTAATGACGCATATATGGAGCGGGAAACGAGGGTCGAACTCGCGACATTCAGCTTGGAAGGCTGACGCTCTACCAACTGAGCTATTCCCGCATCTGGTCGGAATAGCAAGATTCGAACTTGCGGCCCCCTGCTCCCAAGGCAGGTGCGCTACCGGACTGCGCTATATTCCGACTTTTTAAGACAAAATTGATAATACCATAAATATAAAATTCTGTCAACAAATAAATGGCTATTATTAATTTTATAATAAAAGAAGTAGCAATTAGGCTACTCCATTCTGGGTAGTAAATATATTGAGAAGAATATCCACTATTGCTAACATACCATTAATAAAATCTTTATAAGATAAAAATAGAAATATTTCTTTATAATCTTTCTAATTTAAAGGCTAGCTGTCTTGCTGAAAAACCTACAAGATTTCTAAAATATACTCCCAAAAGTTTTATATCCTCTCCGTCTTCTATTTCACTAAAAATATCCTGCACATAATTATACAGGGTATCCTTATCATCTGTTGCAATAGAAGTTGTTTTAGCTCTGTTTATAGTTTTTCTGTCAGCATATTTTATTTTTACTGAAATTGTTTTTGTAAGGCAGTTCTTTTCTTTTAAACGGCTGTAAGCAGTTTTAAAGACTTCTTCTAATTTTTCCTCTATCTCCTCTTCAATATTCAGTGGAGAAGAATAAGTATTTTCAGCTCCTACTGAATGAGTCGGTTTGGAATAATCAACAGGAGCATAGTCTATTCCTCTGCTATATAGATAAAGAAGTTCTCCTCTTGCTTTTCCGTATCTTTTAGTAAGCTCTTTCATTGAATATTTATGAACATCTCCTACTGTTAAGATATGGTCTTTCTTTAAAATCTTTTCAAATTTCTCTCCTACACCTTGCAGCTTTCTTACTTTTTTGTCTTTCATGTATTCTATAAATTCTTCTTGAGTATTAAAAATATACTGCCCGAAAGGTTTATTTATGTCGCTTGCTATTTTTGCAGAAATCTTATTTATTCCTATTCCTACAGAGCAGGTAAGACCAGTATGTTTAAATATTCTTTCTCTGAAGGTTTTAGCAAATTTTTCTTTTGAAGAATATTTAGAAATAACGTCTGTAATATCTATATATCCCTCATCTAAAGCAATAAACTCTATTTTATGAGTTATTTTTAAAACCAATTCATGAATTTTTTCAGATTCTTTTATATACTTTTCCTTATCTGGATAGACTATTAAAAGATGAGGGCAGAGATTTTTAGCTTCATACGTATTCATAGCTGAGTGTATTCCATATTTTCTAGCTTCATAATTTGCAGTAGTAACTATGGAACGGGCAACAGCCATTGGTTTATTTTTATATTTTTCAGGATTGTCTCTAGTTTCTATTGAAGCATAAAAACAATCCATATCATAATGAAGTATTACTCTTTCCATTCTTATTCCTTTTTAGTTATATTTACAATAATCTTCTATAGCTCTCTCTTTCATTTTTTCAAAGTTTTTAAAAGTAGTTTTTTCTGTAATTACATCTTGGAGAATTTTTTCTGTTCCTGCTTTGCTTCTGCTGCCTCTTTCTTCCAGTTCCTCGACAAATGATTTAAAAGAAGAAAAATTAGTATATTCTTCCATAAAAGTGTTAGTCATAATATCTTCTATTCCCAATTCTTCATTAGCAAGTTTTTCATATAAATCATTTTTCTTCATGCTGTATCCTCCTATCGATAAAAAATAATAATCATATCTTTATTTATAGATATATGATACAACAAAAAATTTATAAGTTCAAGTTTTTGATTTATATTTTCTATTATAAAAAAGAGAGAATTTTTTTATTTTATAATATTTACTATTGAAAAATAAAAAAAATAAAGTATACTTATAATGTAATTATTTATGAATTTAAAGAGGTATTAATTATGGGATTTTTTTCTATAATTTTATTTATAATCTGTTTAATATTTTTTCCAAATATATTTGGTGGTTTGGTTTTAGCAAGTATTATCTTATTTAATTTTTTTTATAGAGAAATACCAATTTTCGCATTAATATTAGTGATTGTAATAGCTATTATGATATTTAGTTTGATGATTAACTCTGACAAAAAATAGTAAAAGAGGAAGTGTTGAGAACCACTTCCTCTTTTGAGAAAATAATTTTTTAAAAAATATTTACCATATGAGTATATCAGTTTTTAAAATAAATTTGCATAAGTATTTTATAAATTTAATTCTTTAGTATCCATTTTTCGTCCAGAAAGATATAACTCATATGCTTTAGAAGCTGGAATAAATCTTGTTTTAATGTCTTGGAGCCCTAGATTAGCAAACATCTTTAATCTTACTTCTCCTTTATCTTCTATAGTATCATTTTCTGTTGGAAATAGAAAACAGTTTCTTATAATAGAGAAATTATGGTCAGTTATAAAGTTTTGGTATGCTAATTGGTATATATATTGTTTTGTAATAGATTCAATACCAGGTTGACCTGTTGGATTAATACCATTTTTTAAATTAGCATTATAATATTTTGCATCAAATATTATAAATTGATATTGATTATTTATTTCACATATTGATATTAAATCAGGCACTAATGTATCTTTTGCATATTTTCCAGTAATTGTCCATAATGGTTTCTCAATTAATTCAATTAATTTTTGTTTTTTATCATATTTTTCTTTTAATGGAATTGGCAATTTTAATAAACCTAATGGAACATTTAGTTGATTATCCATGATATCAGCACATATTTTTTCCCACACAAGATTAAAACTATTAGTTCCAAAAAGAGATAAACAATCTAAATCATGTAGATTCCCTTGATAATTAAGATAAGTATAAATAGTTTTTAAAACTAGTTGCTTTCTTGTATTAAATTGATTGTTTAATTCTTTTTCAATATTGTATAAAATAATTTCTTTCTCTCCAAAGTCATCTAAAGTTTCTTCAGTGAGTTCAACGCCAACTAATTCAAATAAATTTAATAATCCTGCTTTTTCAAGTTCACTTGATGCCATTGTAAGAACACATTCATGCAAATGTCTAAAATAATCGTGATTATTAAAAATTCTTTTTTTTGTTTTTAATTCTGTATAATATGGTCTATTATTAGAGATGATTGCAAAAGTTTCATTAATTGTTTTATTCCAAATTATTTCTCCAGAACCATTTTTTTCAATTATGTCATCTGTATTTTCATAAATACCATTTTCATAATAATCATGTAGTAAAAATAAAAGTACCGCTAATAGATTAAAAGATTTATTTTCATCAATATCATTAAACATTTTGATAGTTTGTTCTTTAGAATTATATTTTTCTAAAACTTTAATAACTTGTTTTAATTCTTCTTCAGGATTTATTATTGTTAACAAATATTTAGGATAACATTTTAAAACAATTCCAAATACAACGATAATTCCTACAAAAGTAAAAACATAAAGACATTCATTTTTTCCTGTTTCAACTTCAGAAATTTCTATATCTTCATCAATAAGTTCTGACATATCTCGTTGTTTTTCTTCTGCTTTTACAGTCTTTAAAACTCCGAATTCCTTGAGCTTACGGATTATAGAAACCGTTTTATCTTCTGAACATGAAAAGATTTTACATAGTTCTTCTTGCTTATATCTTTTTTGTTCTCTTATAAATTCAGAGTGCATTTGGGCACCTCCTTTTACTCATTATCAATAATAGGAGATGTATCAATCAAGTCTTCTGGTTCTGCTTCAAGCAAAATATCACGCTGGAAGATTTTGATTCCTTTTTTTTCAAATTCGCTACAAATCTCCGAATAACGATTACTGTTTTCAGAACAACCTTCAAATAATTTTATACGCTTTTGTTTTGCTGCATCCTCAAATAGATACATAATTACTTTACTTTTAAATGTATGTATAAATTTTTCACTATCTATTTCCATACCATCTTCTGGTATAATAATATTTCTTGCAATAAAATAAGGTCCCAGTTGTTTATCTTCATTAATTTTTTCTTTTGCCAAGAAGTTATTTATTGCTTTTCTCAATTTATTCCATTCAACTTTATGCTTCGTATTTCCAGAACCAAGAACAACTGTTTTCCCAATTAATTCTTTCTCACTGTCATCTATTCCTAAATAGGTAAAATCCCATCTTCTTTTAAAAGCAGTATCCATTGGAAATACACCTTGATCGGCACTATTCATTGTTGCCCAAATGAACATATTATCTGGAATTTTAATAGTTTCTACTTCATTTTTATCTATACCAAGTTCTTTTGCAAGGTAGATACGCATTTCGTTTGTTGTAGCTATTTCATATTCACTAGTATTAGTTGATGATCTATCAAGTAATTGGAATACATCACCAAACACAGCAGCAACATTGGCCCTATTTATTTCCTCAATTATAAGTAGATGTGGTTTTGGTTTATCAGTCATTGCATTTTTAAGAGATTTGGCTAGTATACGCATAAAAGGACCAGGTACATATTCATAAGCAATTTCTTCTTTTTCCTCTATTTCAGAAAGAAGTGCTATATACGATCTAAGAGCTTTTCCGTGATTTCTTTCAACACTATTATCTCCAATAGCATCAGTTCCATCTTGCTTTTTTGTCTTAAAAATTTCATCGGTATATAATCCTAATAAAATAGGAAGTCTTGTTAAACCGTCATCTTTAAATCTGTCATATAATAAATCATATTTTTCTTGTGCTGTCTTTGTTTTATCTGATAGTACAGAAATTATTTCTTTATTCATATTACTTACTGTATTTAAATTTTTGCTAACCATAACAGGTTTATATGTACCAACAAAATTAGCATATGAGTAATCTGGATGGAAAGTAACACGTTCTTTGTACCCATTATCTCCAAGTAGAATTTCAGCTTCTTTATTAAGCATAAAGCTTTTCCCTGTTCCAGGCGCACCAAAAATTATTCTATTTCTAGAATATTTGCTTTTAAAATCTGTAAAAAAGTTAATTTTTTTAATATCATCAAAACTTTCTGGTGCTGTATGTTCAGCTAGTTCATCTACCTTTCCATTATGTAGCCAATCACAGTTGCGTAAATAAAAATAAAGAAATTCTGGACGAAATGCACATGCATATTCTCCTCTGCCTTTATCTTGCTGAACAAAACCTTCTTTCATTGCTTTTGCTATACTTGATATTTTTATTTGCTTAGAAATTGGAGTATCAGGGTCAGACGCAGCAGAAAAAACAGGTTTCCAGGTACAAAATACAGTTTCTCCATCTCGATTATAAATACCTAAAAATATAGCTTTTTTTTCTTCTTTAATTTTACTAAATACATAATTTAAATACTTCGCTTTTGGCTGAATTCGTTGTTCATCTTTTAATCCTGCTCTTCCACCAGGAGTTGTACCTTTAGCACAGATAAATATTTCTCCAATATCATCATTTCCTTCTGGAAAAGATATATGAAAAACATCACCACTATCTTCAACTTGTTCAATATTTGCTAGAAAAGGAAATTTATTAAATGCAGATTTTAAGCTTAAAAGTACCTGCCCAGCAGAAAGGTAACTACTTTTATCATATTCTGCAAATACAAGTTTTCCATCTTTGTCTGCAAATTGATATTCTGACATATAATGTTCCTCCTTTTATATATATTATTTAACAATAAAATATTGACGCATAATTTCATTAGCAACAATCTCTGCCATTTTTACAGGAACAGCATTTCCTACTTGACGCCATTGATCTCTAAAGTCTCCACATAATTCATAATCATCATCAAATGTTTGAATACGTTTTATTTCATTTATACGAAGAAATCTATTAGTCCAATGAAATGGCCCCATATTATTTGAAAAACTAGCCTGTATAGTCCATGATGGCCTATTAGGAGACAATTTCAATAAAAATGACCAATATCTAGAACGCCATTTAAAGATTGGATTTGGATAGCCACGTTCTGCAGTAAAATAAAGATAATTGTCCCCAGGAGGAATAAGTTTTAATAAATCCTTATGTTTAGATCCTGCCTGCATTTCTTCATCTTCAGGAAGTGGATAATCTAAATCACCAATTGCATCTTTACAAGTTACCCATGGTTTTTTATTTGAAATTGTATCATCTGCTTTTTCTGGATTATAATGAGTTTCTTCAGGAAAAATAAATTTAGAACCGAAGTCTTTACGTACACCTACACAAATGAAACGTTCTCTTGTTTGAGGAATACCATAATTAGCAGTATTAACAACTTGATAAGTGATTTCATAGCCATATTCTTCAGCACATTCTTTTAATAAATCAAATGCTGCTTTATGAGGTTTATAGACAAAACCAAATACATTTTCAAAGAAAAAGACCTTAGGTCTAATTTCATTTAATGCTCTAAAATATTCATATAATGTAAATGAATTTTCATCCTCAAGTGCACGTTTTTTTTCTGTGCGGTAAAACCTAGATTTTGAATATGCTGGGCATGGTGGTCCACCTACCAAAATATCAATATCTGATTTTTTCATATTTATTTGTGCAAGACAAGCATCGTAGTCTATTTTTCTAATATCATCACAAACTACAAGTTTTCCTACTTTATTTCTCTCAAGGGTGTCACAAGCGGGTTTCCAAAAATCAGTTGAGAAACAAATATTGAATCCAGCCTTTTTAAAACCACAGTCAATACCACCGCCACCCGAAAATATACTAAGTACATTTGGCATTATTCTAAACTCTCCTTTAAAAATTCTATCATTGCTTTTCCCATAAGACATGGAACGGCATTTCCTATTTGCTTTTGAACAGAACGTCTATTACCACAAAACTTATAGCCTTTTGGGAATGTTTGAATTGCTGCAACTTCAGGTGCACGCAATCTTCTGTTATCCCAATGAAAAGGACCAACCCAAGGCCCAGGTTGAGCACATACAGTCCACGAAGGCTGATTAGGAGATAATTTTAATAAGAAATTCCAAAAACGTTTGTCTGCAACAAACTTTGGATTTGGATATCCTGCCCAAGCAGTTAAAGCTTTATAATTCATTCCAGGAGGAACTTCGCAAAGATCACTATAATATGTTCCGTGTCTTGCATCTTCATACTCCTCATAATATTCATCGCCTTCAAAACCAGCAATAGCCTCTCCAGCCGTAACATAAGGTTTTAATCCACTACTTTCACATTTTTCTGGAGCACAATGAGTCTTAACAGGTTCATCATGTTTAAATTCACCTTTAGTTCCAATAATAAAAAGACGTTTTCTTTTTTGAGGAACACCATAATCAAGTGCATTGGCACGTATAATTTTATATTTATAGCCTGCTTCTTCAATAATACTAATAAATGTATCTATAATTACACGATTAGTTGGATGTAGTAAACTTTCTACATTTTCAAAAACAAAACCATCTGGTTGTATATCTGTAACAACACGTAAATATTCATTTACAAGATCTGCTCTAGGATCATTGATTCCACGGCGTACTTGATTAGTTACCCAATAACCAGCTTTTGAAAATGGTTGGCAAGGTGCACCTCCAATAACAATAAATTTTTTTGGTTTTCTTTTTTCAACAATTATTTTAAATACTTCACTTTCTATTTTATGAAGATCACCCTCAAAAACTTCAGTGTCACCGAAATATTCTTCGTTCGCTTTTAATGTTTTGATGCAGTCAGAATCAAAATCTGTACTAGAGATAACTGGTACTCCTGCCATTACACTGGCAATATCCAATCCGCCTGCTCCAGAGAATAAACTAACTGCTACTATATTTTGATTCATAATTACCCTCCAATCAACATATGGCACTTTTGCCACTTTTTACCCAAGCATCAACATCTGATAATTTAAATTTCCATTGCCTACCAATTTTATGGGCAGGAATATCTGTTTTTTTTATCCAATTACGAATAGTATCTTTATTTACTCCTAAATAACTAGCTACTTCATCTAGACTTACCCAAGGTTCATTAATATACTCTTCCATGGTGATACCTCCTAATTATAATCTTTATTATTATAGTAGAATAAGAGTAAATAGTCAAGAAAAAATGCCATTTATTTATGTTTAAATATGAATAAATATGAATAAATATGATATGTTATTATTGAGTTTAGCTATTAAAAAATATATAATTTAATCAAATGATCTTTAAGAGGAGATGATTTTATGGGTTTATTTAATTTGTTCAAGTCTAAAGAAGAAAGAGAAAAAGAAAGAATAGAAAGAGAAGAAAGATTTAGGATTGATGCTGAAAGAGAGAAAAAAATAGCAGAAATTTCTGACATTATTTATTATGATTGTGTACTTGGTTGCAAAGAAAGACATACCAATGTTTATTATCGTGATATAAGTGATTTAGAGCCAGAGGTCAAAAAAGGAGTTTTCTCTAAACTTTTATCATGGTTCCATTTTAATCATGGAGAATATCTAGAAGAACTTGATTTTATTGTTAATAATAAAGCCAAAGAACATTCTAATTCTAAACCAATAAATTGTCTTAAAAGAATGACTAAAAAAGAATATGAATTTTATGAAAAATATATACATATAGATTGTGATATTGATGAAAATGATCCAGAATGGTCATACTTAAAAAATGTTCCAGAAGATATGGAATATATGTATAATTATTGTAACTATAATGACCACTATATAGTTGAACATGATGATATAGGTTTTGAATATCATGATAGCAGATATACTGAAATACTTGGATTATCTTATAATTATGTTACTTATATAATAAAAAGTTATACTTTTTTAAAATTATATATTTTTATGCTTTGGAAATTTTCAATATAAGATATTGTTAAAAAATATTACTTTATATAAAAATAGTTTTATTAAATGTTTATATATTTGTATATTGTGATAGAACATGCTGGTTCTTTGGAATTTAAAGTTTACAATATATGACTTTTATAAATTAAAATGTGGTTATTTTAAATTGTAAGATTTATATATTGTAGTAGAACATGCTTTTTTTTTGAAACAACTTTGACGACAAAAAAACTTTGAAAATATTAATGTCTTTTACCGACCTTAATGATTATACCCATAAAATCAAAGTAGATATTTTGAAACATCACCACCCCATATTTATGTTTTTTAATATCCCTATTTTTAACATCAAGGTAGATATTATGACATATAAGTATAGCATTCATCAGAGTAGATTATTTTTTTGACAGCATTTCATTAACATCAAATCAGATATTATTGTGTTTGAATATCAAATCAGATACTGAATAAGCATCTTTATTCATCAAAGTAGATAAAATATACAGCATATTTTTTAAATCAAAGTATACTATCATCATTTAATTAACAATAAGGTAGATATTTATAATTTAAGTTAACCTTTTTTATGAAATCAAGGTAGATATTTTATTTATTCATAAAAAAAGATGATATTTTAACAGCATTTTCACCCTATTAGACGAGCAAGAATATAATAAAATACTTTTTTACCCTATTAAATGTTCAAAAAATATTAACATTGAAATTATGTTTTCAAATTGATATACTATACATAAGCATTTTTACCATATCAAATGTTCAAAGAAAAGCATTTTTACCATTGTATATGTGGAAATGAAAGCATAATTACAACACTAGATGTTCATGTCAAAATTATAACATAAAAAATGAAGAATTAATATGATGAAAATATAGGAAAAGGAAAAATATATATGACTAAATCAACAACAGAATTACCTGTAGATATAAATAAAAAGAAAATAGTAGAACAAAATATAGACTTTCCTGAGTTTGATGAAGCTGATCTGATAAGATTGGATATGAATATAATAGAATATCCTCTATTTTCTCGTAATAGAAAGAGAGAAAAAAATCAAATTCTCAAATACTATTTTAATAATAACAAGTCTAAGTATATAGAAATAACTCCTTCAGCAGGTGATGTGGTTCCAGGAGAGTTTGAGAAATCTGTTTTTATTTCTCTTACCAGAATTTTAAAAGATAGAGGATATCCTTCTAAATTTGTTACAACTGGAAGAGAAATATTAAATAGAATGGATATATCAGAAGCTTCAAAAAAGAAACTACATTCACAGGTAAAAAGTGCTTTAATAAGAATGAGTAAAAGCAGCTATGAATTTAATAATACCTTATATTCTAGTAAAGAAAAAGCATTGTTGAATACACAAACGGTAACAAAGATATTAGAAGTTGAGATAATAACTAAAATGGATCTAAAGGACACTACAAAGTATTCTGAGAATGATTTAAAAAATTATTCTAAATTTTTAAACGATGGAAGAGTGAAAGAAATTTTTGTTATTAGTTTTGGTAATCATTTTTACGATAATATAGTTACAAAGGGATATTTAGTTTATTCAGCACCAGAGCTATTGGGTCTACGTACTAATGGTGCAGCTATGGATATTTATTTACTTATAACAAAGTTAAGAAAAAATGAGTTGTATTTAAAGAGAGGTTTAATGAGATTAGCTGGTAGTACAGGATTTAAGTTTAATGGTACTACGAATATAAGAAGGACTAAAAATTCTATTGAAAAAGCATGTGAATTATTAAAAGAAAAAAAACTTATAAAAGATTTTAATATTGAAGAAACTTCTAGTTGGAAAACAGCATATATAGAATTCTTTTTTGGAGAGGAACATAATAAAATAAAGCAAGAAAATTTCTATGCGGAAAGAAGTTTGTTTGATGACATATATGTGAGTCAGTCAGATGCTTTTCAATCCTTGGATCAACAGAATAAGGATATAATAGATTATGTTGACGTGCAGCCAAGACAAGAAATTTCAGATGACGAAGTAGACTATGTCTTTAGTAAACTTCCTTATAGCATAAAAAGGTTAAAAACATCAAAGGTTTATATTACAGGCTCTCTAAAAACTTATGGAACTAAAAGAATATTACAGGCTATAGAATATACAAAGCAGAATGCAAAAAGTAAGCCATTTATATATTTAAAAAAGGCTATAGAATTTAATTATGGTTCAAAATTAGAAGTTATAGTCCCAACTGAATTTAAGCAACAAGCAGCTTTAGAGTTAAGTAAATCTAAAATAGAATTTTCAAGAGAAGTTATTTTTAATAAGTTTATGGAGCTTTCAATAGAAGATCAGAAAAGACTGAAAGAATTGGCTTTAACAGATGCTTTGAAAAAAATAAGTATTCATAAAAATAAAGGAAATATTTATGAAATGATGCGTAGTTCAATTATAAATACTTTTGATAATGATTTTGAGAAAAATATGACAGATTGGCTACTTGAAGTTAAATATTTTGAAAATCAGATACTTGAGAAAAAAGAAGTGATTGTAAAAAAACAAAAGGAAGAAATTCCTGTAGAAAAAATTAATATTCAAGAAGATGTTAAAGAACAATCAGAGTATTTAGAGAATAAAGAAATCAAAAAGCATATAGATAATGCGATTGAGCTTTATGCTGATATAGTTGATATAACTGATGACAAAAGGATGCAGCTAAAAAAAGATATAGCCAAAACAATATTACCTTTTGCCTTAAAAAATAAATTAACCAAAGAAAAACTTGAGGAATTGTTGCAGCAAGAAATTGAAAAATTATAAAACCAAAAGGATAGTAGAATATTTTCTATTATCCTTTTTTGTTTATAAATACATTTTACAAGTTCAATTTATTCTTTTTTCTATTTTATTGTATTCATATATTGTGTTAAAGACTTTTTTAACTTTACTTTGGTCTTCTCATAGACCTTTAATGAAGAGGAGTATTTTTAGCACCAAATGAATAATAATTTATCTACAAGGAGCATGATTATCCAGGAGAGACAATCAAAAGGTTTTGACAAAGGTTCTTACTCCTAGCAGAGTGGATATTATATTTTCTGATTTTATAGAAGCATATCATAATGGAAGATGACTCGTTCTATAATAATTTTTTTAATTCTTAAGTTTTCGTAAGATATCAATTTTATTATAGGTTGTCAAATTATACCTTTATTTTATATTTTTAAATGAGTATGGCAATATATATTTTTCTTAATTTAAGATTTCCTTAAAAAATGATTTTTTTAAAGTTGGTCATGGAATAAAAAAAAGAAACAAAATTTTTAAATATTCTAATTGACTTTTATGGCTCAATAATGTAACATATAATCAAAATATTTGATTATTAAAATAATAAAAACTGGATAAGTTGATTTTGAAATAAACTTTAGGAAATAACGTGTCGTCTTTTCTAAAGGAACATATTTTATAATAACGTGTCGTCATATTGTGATGTTGTTCTATTTAATGATATCTTTATAGAAAGTAATCAATAACGAGTTCTCAACATACTGAGTTTATAATAGAGATACGATTTAATAGAGACAACAATCTACTTAATAATCATTAGTATAAGTATCACACTGAACCATATGAAACTACACAATAGGAAATAGTAGAATCAGATTAATGTGTAAGATGCTTATTAATTAATACATGTTAATCTAACCACGCACGTTTACAGGTTAATTTTTATTATAATTTTGGAGGGATATTTATGGCTATTTATTATTTACAAACTAAGACTTCAAAAACTGGATATGCTTTTTCTAAGTTTGAATATATTTCTGGAATAAATAAATATGATTATAAAAAGAATGAAGTAGTTTATAGAAAAAGTTTTATGCCAGATAATGTTATGCCAAATAAATTTTGGGAAGCAGCAGATAAATATGCTAGTAAATGGGAAAGAAGCTGTAGAACTTATAAAATAGCTCTTCCTCACGAATTATCTCTTGAAGAAAACATAAAACTTATAAATAAATTTATAGAGAAATTACTTAACAATAAATTCTATTATACAGTGACTATTCATTGTATAAAATCATCTATAGAAGGAATTTATAATATTCATGCTCATATAATGATTTGTGAAAAAGTAATAGATGGAATAAAAAGAAGTCTAGATATTTTTTTTAAAAAATATTACCATAAGAATTCCAGTAATGGTGGAGCTAGAAAAGATCCAATTTGGAGTGAAAGAAAAACTGTTGTTAAAACAAGAAAACTTTGGGAAAAAATATTGAATGAAGAATTAGAAAAAAGAGGTTTAGAAAAAGTAAGTAGTGATAAATTAAGTGTTCAAGCAAGGAAAGCATTAGAAGAGGGAGATTTTGCTAAAGCAAAACTTTTAGATAGAAAATCTATAAATATTCCAGGATATATTTTGAAAAAAGATGTTAACCAATTGAGACCATATGAATTTGAACTTTTAAAAAAACTTCAAGATAATAAGAAGAATTACCAAATAAAAAAACAAGAATATTATAATTCTTTAAAAGAAAAGCAAGATAAGATTGAAAACCAATTTAAAGGTTTTGAATCTAATTTTAATATGCATGAAAGAAAAATAAAGAAAATAGAATTTTTATTTAAAGAATTAAATTTAAAACAAGAAGTTGAAAATAAATTAAAAGAAATTTATAATTCTTTGATAACAGAACAGAAAAAATATAGAGTTAAGTTAGATGAAATAAAAGAAAAAGTGGGAGAAAATAGATATAATATTTATTTTTCTAATAGAAATTTTGAGAGAATTTTAGAATGCAAATCTAAAATTAATAAAATAGATAAAGAATTGTATTTATTAGATCAAAGATATGATGTTACAAGATATGAATACATTAATTTAGACATAAATAAAAATCTGTATTTTAATGAATTAAGTGAAAGAAAAAGAATTTTATTAAATGGAGATATGTTTGAACTTTTAGAACAATATTATATTGAAAAAGAAATATTGAAATCAAATTTATTGAAAGAAAAAAAATTATTAAAGTGTTTAGAGTCAGAGATAACAGGAATAAGAATAAAAGATATTCTCATTAATGAATTAACTAATGGAAAACTTTTCGGTATTAAGGAAAAAATTATAGATTTATTTTTTGAAAGAGGTAGCTTAAAAGAAAAACAAGAACAAGAAAAGATGAATTTAAAAGCGATAAAATTAGAAGAAGAATATGAATTGATATATAGTTTAGGAGAAAAAGCAAGTTTTAGAAATTTATATAAAAAGATACTTATTTTAAGAGAAGAAAAAATGTCTTTAACTAATTCAGAGATTGAGAGACTAAGCAAAGGACTTCGTAGAATTAAATGGAAAATAAAAAATTTATCAGATATAATGTTTACTGGTGAATGTTATGAACAATGGAAAAAGATTGCATAAAATTATGAAATCTTTTGTAATAACTTTAACCACTAGGAAGGAATAAACCTAGTGGTTAAAGTTAAAATATTTGTATTTCAGATTCTATCTTTTTTATTGTTGATAACTTATATTTACCTATAACAGGTCCATTATCATCTTTTAAATCAAATTCTGCCATAATCCATATTTCGTCGTCATTTTTGTTCTGTGAAATGTATCTTACTACACGTCTATTATCCATACCTGTGCAGTTATGTCTTATATTACAAGTTATTTCGAATAATAGATTTATTTCTATACTTCCTATACATTTCACTTGTGCTGATGCATTTGATAAAGAAGTTAGTTTATAACTAAAATGATATGCTGATTGTCCTCTTCTTATTATAGCTTCTTTTATTACAAATTCTTTCTCTAAATAAGGAGCTAACATTTCATATCCCATTAGATTATTTTCTTCTCCAAATATACTGAACTCATTTCTTTGTATTTTACTACCAGTATATTTTTCTTTATTTCCCTCTTCTTTTTCAAAAGGGTTTGTGTTACTACTAGATTGCTGTTCTACTGTAACCTTTTCCTCTACAGTAGTTACTATATCCAATCTACCATTTTTCTTAAACTTCATAAACATATCATCTGATATATTTACAGCAGTTCCTATATTATCATAGATGTACTCTTCAAGTTCATCCTTGTTCATCATACTTAACTCTCCTTATAAATTAAAATTATTTTTATTATAATACTTTTATAAAATAAATTGTAATGTAGGATATATATAAAAGAGAATGTTATAGAAACTATGTAACATCATGTTACAAACTTTTTAAAATTCCGTGTTGACACAAACAAAAAAACAAGGTATAATTTTAATATAAATAAAAAAGACTTATATTGAATATAAGCCTTTTACAATTTATTTTTTCCCCAAAAAATAAATTGCTTGATATAATGTACCGCAAATATATTATATCATTCTTTAAAAATTTTTTCAATTAAAGAGGTGATATTATGAAATTACACTATTTTAAAGGTCTAATCAGAATGGAATTAAATTATAAGGGAAAGACTTTTAAATGTCTCTTTGAGAAAGAAGAAGACTTTAAAGAATTTTTACAAAATATTTCATAATAAAAGTTTGTAACATCATGTTACAAACTTTTAGAAAAAATATTTATAGCTCAGAAAAAAAGAAGACTTATATTTGATATAAGTCTTCCTAATTTAATTTAAAGAAAATTATTTTGATAAAATATCACCGATAGTATTAAAAGAAGTTAAGTATCATTAAGTAAAAAAGTATGTAACACAATGTTACATACTTTTTATAAAAGAGGTAAAGATGAAAAAAATGAATATAAGTTTAGCTTATAAAAAAGACAAGAGAATAAGCCAAGCGAGGCTTATTTTATCTGAAGACCTTGCTAATTTTTTATCTGTAAATGAAAATGAAAAAAAGGTAAAAATAATTTATTCGTCAGAAGATGAGATAATAAGAATCTCAAAAACTAATGAAGAAATTATTGATAATATAAAAAAAGAAGAAAAAGATAAATTGATTTTTTTTCAAACTGTAAAAGAAATAGCAATAGAAAAAACTAAAAAGGGAAATAAAGATTACTATACTAAAAAATTATTTATTCCTCTTCCTATAATAAATGCTTTAGAAATTACTAAAGAAGATAGAGGTATTTGTATAATTAAATCAGAAAATGAGCTTCATTTGATTAAGGAGAAAAAAATGGATAAGAAAAAAGGGATAATGATTACAATAAAAGTTAATAAAGGAGGAGTTGGAAAAACTTTTCTATCTGTTCAAATAGGTCATGGGCTAGCATTAAATCAGAAAAGAGTATTATTGCTAACTTCAGACAGCCAAAATAATATACTAGACTATTCTTTTAAAGAAAGTAATATACCAGAATTTAAAGATGGTTTAAAAGCTTTTGTAAAAGGAAATAGAGGAGATATAATAAAACTAAGAAAGAACCTAGATTTTATTCCTTTGGAAAACAATAAGTTCTCTCCACAATTTTTAAGCGAATTACCTGTTTTTTTAGAAAAAATGAAAGAAGAATATGATTTTGTTATAGTAGATAGTATTCCGACAATGAAGTTAGATACAACTTTTGTAAGTTGTTCAGAGAAGATAATAATTCCAGTATTTTGTGATAGAGTTACAGTTGAAGGTGCGTTAAATGTTATTGATGAAGCTGGTATAGACAAAGTTCTTGCAGTTATGATAAATTTATATAGAAGTACAGCTACTCAAAATAAATTTAAGGAAAAATTAGAAAATGCGATAAAAGGAACAGATATAATATTCCCACCAGCAATAAAAGAAATATCTCAAATAGAAACACTTTTAGAAAAAGGAAAAACAATATGGGAATCAGAATCAAAATTAATGCAAGAAGTTCAAGAAAGTATATTTCCAGTACTAGAAAAATTACTATAAAAGGGGTATTATAAATGGTAAAAATGACACTTGAAGAAAAAATGGCTGCAAAAATGGCTACAAGAAAAATAGATAGTGATAATAAAAATAATCTTGTTGTAGAACAGAAAAATCTTTTAATAACACCAGAAAAAGGTGATTTACAAGAATTATCTTATTTTGATAAACTTACAGATAAAGAAGAAATAAGAGAATTATTAAAAGAAAACTCTATAAAAATATTAAAAATAAATGCTAAAGCATCCTTAGAGTTAGGAGAATTGTTTTCTAATTTAGAGAAAGAACTCTCTAAGAAAGGTTCTCCAGAAGGTGTATATACGAAGTTTTTAGAGTTTAATGGATATAATAGAATGACAGCTCTAAGGCATAGACACAGATATGAATTATATACAGAAACAAGAAATGAAAAAAGTAAAAGATTAATAGCAGCTTTATCTACTGTTTATATAGAAAAAGCTTATAGATATAAAACTGAAATAAAAGAATTTTTAGAGAAAGGGTTATCACTTCAAAATTTAAAAGATTTATTAGAAAGTAAATATATAGAATCAAAAAAAGATAAAGATAAAAGATCAGAAGAGTTAGAAAGAGTGACTTTAAGAATAAATAGAATATTTTCACAATTTAAAAGAATAAAGGTAATGAATGAGAGCAAAGAAGAACGTTTAAATAAGTTATTAGAAGAATTAGAAAATTTATTAAAAGAAGATGATAAAGAATAATAAAATAATTATATAGCTGATTCGTTACCAAGGAGGTCAAATTGAAAAAGAAGTTACCTATAGGATCGACAGATTTTAAAAAGTTAATGAAAGAGGATTATTATTATATAGATAAAACAAAATTAATAGAAGATATTTTAAAAGATGGAGCTGAAGTAAAATTATTTTGCCGTCCTAGAAGATTTGGTAAAACAATAAATCTTTCAATGTTAAAATATTTTTTTAATATAGTTGAAGCAGAAAATAATAGAGAATTATTTAGAGGACTATATATTGAAAATTCTTCTTATTTTGAAGAGCAAGGAAAATATCCTGTTGTCTTTATCTCTTTTAAAGATATTAAAAGTAATAGTTTTGAAGAAGCTATTGAAGATATAAAAAATATAATTTTTAATTTATTTAATGATTTTTTATATATAAGAGAAACATTGAATGAAGGAGAAAAAAAGATATTTGATTTTTCTTGGATGATGACAGGAAATATAAGTCAATTAAAGTTTTCTTTGAAAAATTTATGTAATTTTTTGGAGAAATATTATAATCAAAAAATTATAGTTCTTATAGATGAATATGATACACCACTTGTAAATGCTTATGAAAAAGGTTTTTATAATAATATACTTGATTTCTTTAAGGTATTTTTTAGTTCATCTTTAAAAGATAATGATAGTTTAAAATTTGGAGTTATTTCAGGAATAATTAAGGTAACACAAGCAGGCATTTTTTCAGATTTAAATAATTTAAAGGTAAATACAGTATTAAATACAAACTATGATGAATATTTTGGATTTACAGAAAATGAAGTTGACAAAATATTAAAAGATTTTTCTGTAGAATTAAGTAAAAAGATTGAAGTAAAAGAATGGTATAATGGATATAAATTTGGCGATACAGAAATTTATAATCCATGGAGTATTTTAAATTTTATATCAGAAAATAAGATTTCTTCTTTCTGGTTAAATACATCTGATAATTTTTTAATAAAAGATGTTATTAGTAAAGCAGATGACGAACTTTTCGAAGATTTAAAAAAGTTATTTACAGAAGATAGCATAATAAAGACTATTGAGCAAAACGTAAATTTAAAAGATACATTAGATAATAAGTCTATTTGGAATTTAATGCTTTATAGTGGTTATTTAACAGTAAATAAAAATATTAAAGATAATATTTATGCTTTAAAAATTCCTAATATAGAGATTAGAAAGTTTTTTAAAAGTAAATTCATAGATATTTTTCTAGGAGGAGAAAGTGTAGTAAATAATTTAGAAAAATATTTAAAACTTTTAAATCAAGATGAAAATGCAATTATAAATTTAGAGTTTGAATTTAGCAAAATATTAATGAAATATACAAGTTATTTTGATTTAGAAAGTAAAGAAAAAATATATCATCTTTTAATTTTGGGGATTATGATAGCCTTTGATAAAAATTATGATGTTTCTTCAAATAAAGAAAGTGGTCATGGAAGATATGATTTATATTTGGAAGATCTTAAAAATAAAGTAGGATATATATTTGAATTTAAAGTAACTGATAATGAGGAAAAATTAGATAATGCTGTTGAAGAAGCAATTTTACAGATAAAGAATCAAGAATATAGTTATAATTTAGAAGATAATACTATTTATGGAATAGGAATGGCTTTTTATAAAAAAAGAGTAAAGATGAAATATTTAAAAATTAGATAAAAATGAAAAATTGCTGTCCGCCCATCTTAGAATACCTAAGATGGGCGGACAGCTTTTCTTATAAAACTTATAAAATATAAAAAACTAAGGTGAAAACAGTACCGAAATTTTAAATATAAAAATAAAAAAACTCTCAAACTACTAGGTTAAAAGCAAAAAAAATCTTTTTTTTTTGCCTTCTTAAGTAATTATTTGTATTATAAAAGAAAAATATTTTTATTTTTCTTTTATAATACAACCATAAAATACCTATAAACCCTTGTAAAATAATTACGCAACAAAAACTAATATTGATTAATAATTTCATATCAAGCAACAAAAATTTATGGACACTGGAATACAACTCAGTAAATACAGTAAGAGATAAACTGTTCAGTAAGATAGAACCAGTAAAGCCAAATGAGTATAGTTGTGCAATGAACTATGATGAGATGAAAAAGAACTTAGAGGTTAGACGTGAATTAAGAAAGAACATAGCTGAGAGATTTAACTTAAGACGTGATGTTGAGAAAAGTAATTCAAAGAAAATATCAGTTATAGAGTTTATAAAGAAGAGAAGATTTAAGTTTGATTCAGTAATAATAGATGAGGCACATGAAGGAAATAATGGTAAGAGTTTAATAGGTACAGCACAAAGATTATTATTTAAATATTCAGAGAAAGTTATATTACTTAGTGGTACTGCTAATAATGGTTATGCAAGTAGTTTACATAATTTATTAATGGCTGCTATGCCGCAGAGATTAATTGAAGATGGTACTTTTGAGAAAATAGATTTCATAAGAAAATATGGTATTTTACAAGGTACTATTAAAGTTGATGAACATGGAAAAGTATCTGGTAAAGCAGATTTACCTAATTCAGCATTTAAAGAAGTTGAGGGTATTAATCCTGTAGTATTTGCTAAGTTTTTAGCTAAGAACTTTATAATGGTAAATACATTACAAGAATTAGATTTACCTATGCCAGAGTTAAAGGAGAGATGTGTTCCAATAGAAACCGATATAGAAGTGTTATTAAGTTATAACAAATTTGTAGATGATGTAGAAAAAGTAAATCCTTATATGGCTAAGATGTTAAGAGCATCTATATTTAAGAACTTTATTAATAATCCATATAGTTGGAGTGAAGTTCTTATAAATGTAGATGGAGGTAAAGTTCCTGTTCAACCTAATAATATTAATAGAAACTTATTACCTTATTTATCTAAAGATTATGAAGTGTTAGAAATAATTCTTAAAGAAAAATCTGAGGGTAGAAAATGTTTCTTATTCACTGACTTTGTTGAAGGTGGAAAATATATTAAGGAAGAAGAAGTTGAAGGAGCAACTAAACCAATTAAATTAACTATTAATAGCAGACTTTGTAGGTTATTTGAGGAACATGGAATTAAATATATGACACTTGAATCAACTACTACTTCTGTTTCAAATAGAAAGAATTATATTGAACAAAGAAAAGATGATTATGATGTATTTATATGTCAACCTCAATTAGTTAACGTAGGTTTGAACTTAGTATTTTGTCATACTTATATTGTTTATACACCATTTTATAAATATGACATTATAAGTCAAGCTACTCGTAGAGGATATAGAGCAAATTCTACTGAGGAAAATAGAATTTATCATATGTATTACAAAGGAACTTGTGAGGAAGATATTATAAATCGTTATCAGAGAAAACTTGCTGAAGCTAAAGCTATTGAGGGTGATTTCTTTGTTAATATTGAACAAGATAAAGATTTAAGAACTTTATCTAAAGTAAGTAATTCAATAGTAAATCCATTGTTTAGAAAACAAAGTAAAAATAACTATACAATGGTAATGTGAATAAATAAAATTATAAAGAGTCTTATATAGGCTCTTTATTTTATTGTGTTGTATAAACGAGTGCAACGATTAATAGTGAGGTATATAAAAAATATATTGGAATACAATAAAACAAAAAATATATAATGGAGGAAATTTAAAATGGAAAAAGAAATTAAAGTAGTACCAGAATTTAATAGTGAGATGGAGATAGTAAGTGTTACTATCTCATGTGATAATGAGGGAGTTTTAGGAATGATTGATAAGGATACTATTCAAGGTATATTGAATAAGCAATTGGGTGAAGAATATAACATAAATGTTGAAATTAAGGAGTCACAGTTCCAAGAGTTACAGGATAATGGTATTGTTAAAATAACATTACAAACAGAGACTGTTATTACAGAGAATAACTCTATATTATTAAATGAAAATGATATAGAAGATATAGGTGATATATCTAGTGAAAAGAAAACTGTATTTAGAGATAGAAGTAGTTGTTCTATAGCTAAAAAGATAAATAGATTAGCTGGTGAAATACTAGCTGATTATTTAGAAGAAGATTATAAGATAATAGAAGCTGTACTACGTAGAGGAATGGCTGTATATAGAACTGAGTTTACATTTAAGAATGGAGAAGTATGGGGAAAATCTTATAATGCAGGAAATGTAGAAATAAATCTATTGGATAAAATAAATGATAGTATAGAGATATGTTCTACTGGTATGGATAGTAGAAATTGTATATCACTAATAGAACAAAGAAAAGGTGATTATATATATCTACAAATGGAAATAGAATTTAATGATGGAAATATAACAGCTAAATACAAACTATGTAAAAGAGACTTTATATTAAACAATTTAATGGATATATCATTCTAAAAAAACAAAATATTTAAACAATAAGACCATTGGTAAAACCAGTGGTTTTTTTAATTACTAGGAGGAAATTATGAAATTCACTCAACAATATGAGATAGCAGATAAATTATTTTTATGTTTTTGGTGAAGATAAAAAACAATTAAATTCTTTTTGCATCGGACTAAAAGTGCCCTTTATGTGTATCATATCAATTTTATCGTCGTTTGCACTAAGTCCTATAACATATATGAATATTATTTGTTTTTTAGTAATATATAGGATATAAAATCCCATATATTACTAATTTTATTTTGTTAATTGGGATTTTTTTCAACATTAGTTTTAGAAGAATCTATCATGCAATAACAGCTTTTACCATTAATTTTTTTTAAGAGATAGTTGTGTTTATCTAAAAATTTAATAATTTTTTTATAAAAAACTGCTGAGTAATCTGTGTTTTGATTATATTGTAACATTGTAAATTCTATAATAGAATAAATTCTTTGAAAGGTTATAAACTTTTCTTCTTTGATAACTTCTTTAATTTCATTATAAATTAATTCAAAAATTTCTTTTGGATTTTTTTTAATGATTTGTTCTTTACAAATGATAATAGAATTTTTGTATAAAGTAATAAAAACATCTCTATTTTCAGGTGTTATTCCTAGTTCATCAGTCCATTTAATAGGTAAAACTGCTCTTGCAGTTCTACTTCCTGATCCAGATTTTGCAAAAGAAATATTAATTTTTCTTGTATTCATATATATTCTTCCTCCTTAAAATCTATAAAAGTCGACACGTTATTTTTGTTGAATATTATTATATCATGATATAATGACTTTTTCAAATAAAGATTTTATAAGAATATGTCAAAATAAATGTAAAAAAAACTTAATTGATTTTATAAAAGATGATATAATATATTATATATTTAGATTAATAAAAAATATAATGTCAAAATAAGTGTAAAAAAAACTTAAAAAAAGGAGGGAGAAAATATGAATAATGTTGCAGCAAATATAAAAAATATTTTATATAGTCAAAATAATAAAGTTTTAGATACTAAGATATTTTTTTCTAATGATTCAAACTATGCTGCTTTTAAAGCACTGGAAAGAATGGTAAAAAAAGGGGAAGTTAAAAGAGCTGAAAAAGGTTTATACTATATCCCTCAAAAATCTATTTTTGGAGAACTTCCTCTTTCTGTAAGAGATTTTATACAAAAATATCTTTATGTTGGAGATAAAAGAATAGGATATATCACTGGAGTTAATCTTTTTAATAGATATGGACTTACAACACAGCTTTCCAACACTATTGAAATAGCAACAAATACAAGAAAGAACCCAAGGGAATATGAAGGTATAAAGATAAAATTTATTCAAAATAAAGCTCCAATAACAGAAGAGAATGTGAAATATTTTGAAATCTTAGATATATTAAAAAACTTAAAAAATATACCTGATTCAGATATACAAGAAAGTTATGTCTTGATGAAGAAAATTATATTGGAACTAGCTTATGAGGAGATAATCTTTCTTCTTGATTTAGCTGAAAAATATTACACAGCAGTTGTCTTAGCTTTACTTGGAAGTGTGGTAGAAGAAAAAAATATATTAAGAGTAAAAAAAATAAAAGAAAATTTGAATAAAACAACGATTTTTAAATTAAATCTAAAAATAGAAAATGGAAAAGAGTGGAGGATAATTTAGTGGTACTACATAAAGATTTAGAAAATTTTAAAGCTTTAATTTCCCTTACAGCTAAAGATATGGGTATTTTAGAGTTCTATATAGAAAAAGATTATTGGGTAACATATATTCTAAAAAAATTAAGTAGCAGTTCCTTTAAAAATGATGTTGTTTTCAAAGGTGGGACTTCCCTTTCAAAAGGATATAATGCTATCAATAGATTTTCTGAAGATATAGATTTGCAGCTTACTAAGTCATCTTTAGGAGATAATCAAAAGAAAAAACTATTAAAGAATATAGAGGAAACAATAACTGAAGGTATGATTTATCTTCCAAAACACCCAAGAGAATCTAAAAGAGGAAATATAAGAAAAACTATCTATCAATATCAAATTCAAATAAATGAAGAAGATAAAGGACAAGTTAGTGATGTTATAGTTTTAGAGATTAATTCTTTATCTACACCTGAACCAACAGAGATTTTAGAAATAGAAAGCTATATAGCAAAGTATTTAAGAAAAATTGGAAAAGAAGAATTTATTCCTCAATTTGAATTAGAAAGTTTTAAAATTAATGTGCTGTCAGTAAAAAGAACTTTTATAGAGAAATTATTTGCAGTATTAGATTATACTTTTGAAGAGAATGCTGAAGTAGAACTTGGAAATAAAATAAGACATCTTTATGATTTACATAAACTTTATCAACTTGAGGAGATTAAAGATTTCTTAAAAACAGAAGATTCTTATAAAATGGCTTCTAAAGTAGTAGTCCAAAATGATTTCTTTGGAAAAAGAAAAGATACTATATATAGAAATTCTTTTTTATATAATGATTTTGAGAGAATCAATAAAATAGAGAGTGTATATAACACAAAATTTAAAGCTATGGTTTTTGGAGAGTTCCCTGATTTTGAGAGCTTAAAAGATACTCTAAAAATCTTATTAGATTTTATAGATAAATGGGAAAAAGAATATAGAATAGAAGAAATTAAAAGCCATAATTAAGAAAAATTTTTTGATTTTTCAATTAATTTCTTAATTCAGTATAATATTGCATAGTAACATAATATAAGGTGATAAATTATGAAAAAAATATTATTATTATTATCTATTTTATTATTAACTGGTTGTACTAATACTTATGAGATATTTATGGATTCGATGACAAATGAATATGCTTATAGTTATAAACCTAGTACAAGATTAGTAAAAAGAGTTTTATATTATAATAACCCAGAAGAAATAATCAATCAGTTCGGAGGAAATTTTAATGAATTACATTATATAGGTAGAATACTTACTCATGTATCATCTGATCACTATATAATGTTAGGTTGTATTAAACAAGATAGTGTAAGAAGTGTTACTATGGAATATAGAAATTCTATAATTTATATTGATGGTAATCAGAGTATAAATGATAAACATTTATTTGTATATCATACAGATCACTTTGAGCATTATTTGATATTAAGAAAAAGATGGAAACCAGAATTAGATTGGATATACTGGGAGATAGATAAATTAGAAAAGGGTTATTAAAAAATAACCCTTTTCTAATTTATAAATAATAAATGTATTTAATCATAATTTTATTTATATATAAAATATATTTGTAAATCAAAATATCATGTAATATACTCATAAAAAGAATTTTTTAATACTAGGATTTATGTATAATAAAAAATAGGGAGGCTTTAATATGGGGAAAAATTATATAGAAAATTCACTTAAAAGATTTTTAAAAAGAAAAGTGAAAATTACAATGGGATTTGTAGTTGCTTTTATGATTATGGGAACTGGGGTATTTGCTGAAGAATTGTTTGTTAGTGGTGGAGACCCACAAGAGATAAAAGGAACAGATTTGGAATATACATCAGAACATAAGAATTCTTTAGAAGGAAAGCCTTCTAGGTTTGCTGGTCTAGGAGTTGTTAATGGTGGAAATGTGAATATTACATCAAACTCGCTGACAGTTAATAATAAAAATATAGATAACAAAGAAGAGCGTTTATATGGTGTATTTACTCATGGAAATGGTAGTGAATTAAAATATACTGGAAAAAAATTTACTATTAATGTAGAAAATAATAGCAAACAAACTCATATTAGAGGTTTAAGAAATCAAGCAAATGGTATTCAAGATATAAATGCCTCTATTATAGAAATAAATGTTAATAATATGAGTGAAAATAATCAATATGTTGCTGGAATAGATTCATGGGATGGAGCTAAGACAACTTTTAATGGAGAGATTTTAAAAGTCATAGTAAAGTCAAATAGTAATGGAGATTTATCTTGGGCAGATGGAATTCAATGTGGAAATAATGGAAATATTACTGTTAATTCTAAAAATACTATAATAGATGTATATAATAAAGGATATACTGGAGAAGGTGTTATATCAAATGTGGGTTCTAATATGGTATTTAATGGGAACACAGATATTAAAGTTACAAGCTCTTATGGAGCTAATGGTATAATAGGAAATGGAAATCTAACTTTTACTAATGGAATAGTTAATATTCACACTATTATTGATAAAGGAGTTGGGTATTCTAATAATGTTGGGATAATAGGAGATGATACAGTAAATATTACAAATGGGGTTGAACAACTTAATATTACTGTTGAAGGATCAGGTTTAGTAGTTGAACAAGGAACTGCTGGAATTTATACTAATGGATTGACAGATAAAATTTCAATAGATTCAAAAGAGTTAAATATTAATGTGATTGCCGGAAAAACAACAGATAATAGTATATTTGATGAAAAAACTTTAACAGAACATCAGAAAAATAAATATTCTAACTCTTATGGAATAAGAAATACAAATGGGACAATAAATATAGGAGAAAAAACTACTACTAATATAACAGTTGAAGAGGGATATAAAAATGCAATAGGAATAGAATCTGTTAATAGTGATGCATTAACAACTGTAAAAGGTAATTTAACTTTAAAAGTAGAGGGTAAAGAAAATGAAAGTTATGCTCTTTTAGCTAAAGATTCTGGAAAAATTGATATATTAGGAAAAGATAAATTAGTTCAAATTACAGGAGATATAGCTGCTGACACAAATGGTAAAATTTCAGCAAATCTTTCTACATCTGATTCTTTTATAACAGGAACAATTACAGATAATAGCCAAGATACAGCAAATAAAGGAACTGTTAATATAGGAATAGATAATGGTGCAAAGTGGAATAATACAGGAAACAGTTCTGTTACAGAGTTAACTTTAAATAATGGAGTAATTAATAACAATTCTATTGATAATAATATTTCAGTTGAAACATTAAAAGGAAACGGTGGAGCTGTTAATATGGCTGCTGCTATTGATGAAGCAACAGGAAAAGCAACTTCAGGAAAAGTTACAATCAATAATATAGAAAAAGAAAATGTAAAATTAGATGTTAATTTTAAAAATAGTGGAACTGTTGAAGCTGATGGAGATAAGGCTCAAGAATATTTTGAAGAATTAGCAAAAAATATTGAAACTACTGATACAGATAGTAAAATAACAGGAACAGCAGCTCTTGATGAAGGATTTGTTTCTGGTGGGTATGAAGCAGATATTACAATTAATAAAGATGGAAGTAAAGTTGAAAATGTAACATATACAGGACTTAACTCAATGATTGAAGGAATGAGAGATCTTGCAACAATTAATCTTTTAACTTGGAGACAAGAAATGAATTCTCTAAATAAAAGAATGGGAGAATTAAGAAATTCTACTGGAGAACATGGAGTTTGGTCAAGAGTATATACTGGTAAAATTGAAAACGGAAGTAAATATGATAACGATTATCAAACTTATCAAGTTGGATATGATAAAAAATATACAGTTGATAATGGTGTAATGTTTGTTGGAGGATTAGTAAGTTATACTGATGGAGAAACAAACTATGCTTTAGGACATGGAGAAAACTATTCAGTAGGTGCAGGAATCTATGCAACATGGCTTAACAATGATGGGCAGTTTGCAGATGTAGTATTAAAACAAAGCAGACTTCATAATAAATTTGATGTAAGAAGTAAAGACCTAGATAAATCTCAATCTGGAGATTATAATAACTGGGGAACAAGTTTAAGTGGACAATATGGAAAGAGATTTGACTTAAATGATAAATTCTTCGTTGAACCAAGCGTAGAATTAACTCTTGGAAGAGTAGACGATACAACTTATACAACAAGTGCAGGAGTAGATGTTCATCAAGATACAATGTATTCTCTAGTAGGAAATGTTGGAACATCAGTTGGATATAAATTCAGCGACAAAGGAAATATTTATGCAAGAGCAGCTCTTGTAAAAGAATTCCAAGGTGACATTGATACAGAATATAAAAAAGATGGAGCATTAGAAAGAACTTCTGAAGATTTAGGAGATACTTGGGCAGAATTTGGAGTTGGAGTAAACTATAGATTTGTTGAAAATATGAATGTATATGTAGATATTCAAAAAACAGGAGAAGCAACAGTAGACAATAAATGGCAAGCTAACTTAGGATTTAGATATGAATTTTAATTTAGATGGTTAACTACCCATAAATAAAAATCCCAAAAACAGAACTTAGTTTTAGTGTGAAAATACTGAACTGAGTTCTGTTTTTTTATTATAATGTATTTTATGGAGGTGAATAAAAGGAGGAAATATGTGACACAATAGGATGGTGTCTATGGAATTGAATTCATATGTAATAGGTTATTTTTTTTGAGGAAGATGGTGACTGGTATAAATAAAGCCATCAGAAAATCCTGATGGCTTTATATTAAATTTCTATACTATCATAAGTAGCATTTAATGTTTCTTGTTCAATACCAATATATCTTAGAGTTATAGCTGGAGAACTATGATTTAATGCTTTCATAACAAGAGCAATATCTTTTGTTTTATTGTAGACATTATATCCCCAAGTTTTTCTGAAACTATGAGTTCCAATAGGATATTGGATATCAAGTAGGTCTCGGGCTTCTCTAAGATATCTTCCAACACTATAAGGAGTAATAGAAACATCTTTATAATCTACTCTTAGTTGGTGTTGTTGTGATTTAAAAAGGTATCCTTTGGAATAATTTTTATATCCTTCTTTTTTATAAAACTTTTTTAAATCTTTAACAGCCTGCTGGCAAGTTTTATTTAATTTAATAGTTTTGGTTTTTCCAGTTTTCTTTTCTTTTATGAAAACTGTGTGGTCTGATTTTATATCTTCAAATTTTAGATTTAATAAATCTGAAATACGAAGAGCAACATTTACACCTATATTTATGATGTTTAACATAACAGTTACATTTCTATAAGTAAATAATTCTCTTATTCTTTTTAAATCTTTATCAGAAATATATCTAACTTCTTTCATTAATTTTCCTCCGTGATATTTTCTGTTCTATATTTTAAATTATAGCATTTATAGAACGGAAAATACAATGAAATTGTGAAAAATATAATAAAACATTGAAAAATCAAAAAAGTTTACGTTCTAAAACATACTTTTAGAACGGAAAGTTAAAAAACAAAAAATATAATGATTTTTTACTTCACATTTATAAGAATTCGAATAAAGATTAGTGAAAGAATAAAATATTTGAATAAACATATAATTACAAATTGTAAAAAATAATTTAAATTTTATAAAAAAGAAAAGGTTTCAAACCTTTTCTCAAATTTATTATATTAATTTATTTGTTAAATATTTACCAGCTTCTTTAATATCTATTCCTTTTATAAATTTAATTTCTACTCCTCCAAGACCAGATACCCAGATTTTTAGTTCAGAATCTAAATCAAAAGTCCCAGCTGTTTCTATTGAAAAAGAAGTAATTTTAGAATACGGAATAGTATGATAATCTATTTTCTTTCCAGTTAGACCTTGGACATTCATTATAAGAATTCTTTTATTGGTAAATAAAATTTTATCTCTTTTGGCAATATAGGCAAGTTCAACTACTTCTTCATTAGCTAAAAGATCTTCCACTTTTTCTAAAGCTTCTTTTTCACTTGCTTTTTTCCATAATACAATAGATAAAAATTGTGCATTGGCTCCCATATTCTTCCTCCTGTATTAAATATATTTTTATGTATAATAAAGTAGTTGTAAATATAAAAGTTTTTTTAAATAATATATTGTTTTATAGGACCTGTATTAAGATTCATCTATTCTTTATTATATTATAATACATAATATTTCGTCTGACAAAATAAAAATTTAACATTAGTTATTAAGATAGAAAAGTATATGATTGTATTTTAATAGTAAGTAATATACATTTTTATTTAATAGGTTAATAACCTATTAAATAAAAAATACATAAAGTCTATATTTTAATTTTTTTCTTTTATAAATAAATCACAATCTAAATTTGTAGAAAAAGGAAATTTTACCCTTACTCCTGAAATATTTAAAGAATGCTTTCTTTCAGCTTCTTTATTAGCATTTTTAATAACAGCTTTTTTATCTATTATTATTATGCCATACTTATATCTTGTAGACACATTTTCTCCAACTTTTCTAATATTTAATACATATCTTAGTCCTGTAAAGTTTCTTCTCTGAATTACTTTAGCATTAGCTAAATCTAATATATCTTCCATTCTCATTATAATTTTATTTTTTTCTCTATTTTCAATTAATTTATATTTTTTTAAATTTTTCTGGTACATTTTTCCCCATTCATTTTCTAACTCTATTACACTATTTACTTGAACTGTTCCTAAAAGTGCTTTAATATCACCTTTTTCAAATTTGTAAGACGAATAAGAATCATAAGAGTTTATGATAATATTTTCTACATCTTTTAAAATTATAGGAAGCTCTCTATAATCATTATTTTTTTGAGAAGCTATTTTATATTGACTATTAAGTTCCTTACTTAAAATTTCTATTTTTTTTAATAGCTCTTTATCTTCTGTAAAACAAATATAACGATGAAACTTTGATGAACTATCGTCTAAAATTTTTGTTTTTTTTAAAATAAGGGCAAAAAGTTCATTTTTAATATCATAAAATTTTTTCCATTCTATTCTTTTTTTTTCAAGTTTATCAATCATTTTTTACCTTCTTTTAAATATAATAGGTTATTAACCTATTATATCATAAAATAAAAAAATAATATATATAATATAGAAATAAAATATAAAAACTATATTATACAAAATAAAAATAAAAGGATATACTTAATCAATAATAATTTTAGATAGAGGTGCAAATGACAAAAGTAGCTTTGTTGAGTGGCGGTCATGTTGAAATAAAGCGAAAGGGGAGTTTGCCGAAATAAAAATTTTAACCGAAAAAATTTTTATTGGCAATATAAATAATATTTATATTGCTGTCATTGAAAAAATATTTTCAGTGGAGTGCTATCTGTGGAAAATAATTTTAAATTTATTTGAAAGTATATTTAAAAAATTTCATCACAGTTTAGTATAACCTAAACTGTGATTTTTTTATAAGGAGGAAGGATGAGATTAGTAATTAACAACGGGCTTATAATTGATCCTAAAAACAAAATCTTTACACAATTAAATATTGCTGTAGAAAATGGAAAAGTAAAGGAATTATCAAAGGAAATTTTAAAAGGAGATTGTGAAATAGATGCTGCTGGACTTTGTGTTACTCCAGGATTTGTAGATATACATATGCATGAAGATCCTATTGTAGATGATAAAATAAAATTAAATATTTTTAATAGAATGTTAAAGATGGGTGTTACAACAGTTATTGGAGGGAATTGCGGGATAGGGACTAATGATCCAAAAAGATATTTTGAACTTTTAAATGAAGGAAATCCTGTTAACTGTGGACTTCTTCTTCCACATTCAATACTTAGAGAATACATTGGGGCAAAAGATAGATATGAAAGTTTAGAGCCTGATGATATAGAAAAAATGTATCAGTATGGTAAAAAATTAATGAAACAAAATAAGTTTTTTGGCATTAGTTTTGGAATAAGATATATTCCAGGAATGGATTTTAATGAGCTTATAAATATTGCAAAACTTGGAGAAGGAAAGGTTGTTGCAGCTCATATAAGAGATGATGCAGAAAATGTTTATGGAGCTATAGAAGAATTTCTTGAAATAGGAGATTATGTAAAAACCCATCTTCAAGTTTCTCACATAGGCAGTATGGCTGGTTTTGGACAGATAGATAAAGTTTTCCAGATAATAGATGAAAAAAGAGCAAAAGGAATAGATGTATCTTGTGACTGTTATCCATATTCAGCATTCAGTACTAAAATAGGTGAAACAACTTTTGATGAAGGATTTATCGAAAGATATAATACAGGATATGAAAGCCTTGAAGTTATGGAAGGAGAATTTAAAGGAAAAAGATGTACAGAAGAACTGTTCTTTAAAATAAGGAAAGAGCATCCAGAAACAATGATGGTAGGACATCTTATGAATTCTGAAGATATAGAAAAAGCCCTTTTAAATCCAAATACAGTAATGGCAAGCGATGGAATACTTGGAATAAATGGAGATGGGCATCCAAGAGCTGCTGGAAGTTTCCCAAGATTTTTAGCAAGATATGTAAGAGATAAAAAATTAATGTCTTTATATGAAGGAATAGAGAAAATTACTTATGCACCTGCAAAATTATATAAAATTAACAAAGGTGGACTTTCAATAGGTGATGATGGAGACATTACAATATTTTCTTTAGAGGAGTTAGAAGATATGGCAACTTTTGCAGATAACGGACTTTCTCCTAAAGGAATAAAATATGTAATTATTAATGGAGAAATAGCAGTTAAAAACAATGAAATTATAAATGGAAAATTAGGAACAGCATTAAGATAATACAGGGAGGAAAATATGGACTTAGGATTTATATCAGTTATAGCACCAGTTGTTACTATTGGACTTGCTTTAATAACAAAAAATGTTTTTTTATCTTTATTAATAGGAGTTTTCTTAGGAAAATTTATTTTAAGTGGATATAACTTAATTGGGGGAGTAGATGCTACACTTTATTCTTTAGTGGATCAATTTAAAAGCAGTTCAAATACAATTGTAATATTTTCAATTATAATGCTTGGAGGACTTATAAAATTAATTGAAGATAATGGTGGAGTAAGTGGATTTGTAAATTACCTTACTAAAAAAAGTGGAATAATAAAAACTAAAAGAGGAGCTAATTTTTTTACATGGCTTATAGGAGTTTTAGTTTTTACTTCAGGAACAGTAAGCTGCTTAGTAACAGGAGCTGTATCAAGACCTTTAAATGATGCAATGGGTGTTGCTCCTGAAAAATCAGCATATATAGTTCATACAACATCAACTCCAGTATGTGTTCTTCTTCCTCTAAGTGGTTGGGGAGCTTTTATGATAGGATTACTGCAAGGCTCTGGAGTAGAAAATGCTCCTGAAATTTTAGTAAGAAGCATATATCTTAATTTTTATTGTATGATAGCAGTTATTGGTACTTTCCTTTTAATCTTATTACAAAAAGATTTCGGACCAATGAAAAAAGCTGTTATAAATTTCAAAGGTGTAGAAGCAATAAGCAATGAAAATATAAAAATAGATGGAAAAATGAGTGTACTTCTTTTACCTCTTCTTACAATGATAGGAACAATTCTTGCAGTTCTTTTCATAACAGGAAAAGGTGATATGATAAAAGGAGATGGATACAAGGCAATTCTTTGGGGGATCTTTTTAGCCATCTTTGTTGTAGTGACTATTTTAAAAGCTTATAGAATAAGAGATATAAAAGATTCTTTAGATATTTTCTTTAAAGGTGCTGGGGGAACATTATCAATGGCAACAGTTCTTTTATTTGCTTTTGCAATGGGAGGAACTGTAAAAGATTTAGGAACAGGATTATATCTTGCAGAAATTTTTTCTAAGCTTTTAAATCCTGCTTTGCTTCCTACAATAATTTTTATTATTGCATGTCTTATTTCTTTTACGACAGGAACTTCAATGGGAACAATGGCAGTTACAATGAGTCTTGCAATTCCTATGGCATTAAGAATGAATGTTGATATTTCTCTTACTGCAGCAGCTGTTTTTGGAGGAAGTATATTTGGAGACCATTCTTCTCCAATATCAGATACAAGTATTCTTTCTTGTTCAACTACAGGATGCAATATCATAAAACATGTTAAAACACAAATGCCTTATACTCTTACATTTGCAGTTATAACTATAGTTTTATATCTTATTTTAGGATTTATAATGTAGATATTAATAACTAAAGAAAAATTTTATAAAAGGCAGAGGAACTTATAATAAAATATATTCCTCTGTTTTTTAAGTTATTAAATACTCCTAACCAATATTTACTGCTTTCATTATCTCCAATTTCAATAGATAAAACATCTTTTTTTCCTTCTTCATTAATACCAAGAATTATATATGCAGCTTTTTTCTTGATTATCCCATTATCTCTTACAGAAAAATGGATAGCATCAACAAATACAACTGGATAAATATTAGAAAGAGGTCTTTGCTGCCATTCTTCAATTTTAGGAAGTAATTTATCAGTAATGTCAGATACTAGCCCTTCACTTACTTCAAATCCGTAAATATCTTCAATTTGCTCAGATATTTGGCGCGTAGTCATTCCTTTAGCATACATAGAAATGATTTTATCTTCTATTGCGGAAATATCTTTTTGACGTTTTTTTACGATTTGTGGTTCAAAAGTTCCTTCTCTGTCTTGCGGTACTTCAATCTCAGCTTCTCCATATTTACTGTGAATAGTTTTTACTTTTCTTCCATTACGAGCATTTGTAGTTTCAGAACGTTCATATGGTTCGTATCCAAGATGCTGAGTCATCTCAGCTTCAAGCATTTCTTGTATAGTTCCCCCAAGTAAATCTTTTAGTGCATCTTGAATATCTTCAGCAGTTTTGATGTCATATTCATTAATTAAAGCAGTGATGATATTTCTTTTTCCCTCAGTAACATTAATACCTTTTCTTCTTTTTCTTTCCATAAAAAATAGCCTCCTATGATTTTTAATTTTATCATAGAAAGCTATTTAAAACATTTATTATTTTATTTCCAGACTTTTCTTCACACACTCAGAAGATATTAATTATGCTTTAATAGTTCAATTTTATAAACATAAAAATATAGAACTTTACATAAAAAATCAGGCAATTCATCACACCGCTCATAAAAGTGGGCAACTCTTGCCTGTTATGCTAAAATAAATCTGAATGAGTTCCTGTTCTTGAAAGAACTAATACTAATTCATCATCTTTAATTTTATATATCAGTAACCAATCAGGTAATATATGACACTCCATATATCCTTTGTAATCTCCCTGTAAAGGGTGTGGAAGATACTTTTCAGGTAAAGTTTTTGTTTCTGCCAAAATTTTAACTACATTTTCTAAAAGTTTAATATTATATCCTCTTTTTTGAATTTTCTTATAGTCTTTTCTAAATTTTGAAGTTGGAGAAATTTTTATCATTTATTTAAATCCTCAAAAAGTTCTTCCACACTGTTAAATGATTTAACTTTTTTTATCCCATTTAAAATATCTTCGCTTTCTTGAATAGCTTGTAATGTTTCTAAATTAGGTTTATTCAGAGATAATTCAAAAGGTATTCTCTGCTCTCTTATAACTTTTTTTATAAACATATTAATGGCAGTAGTCATATTAATTCCAATTTCTTCACAAAATTCATTAAATTCTTTTTTAGTTTCGTTATCCAATTTTATAGTTAAACTTCCTTGAGCCATTTTATACCTCCTTTTTATGCTTTTATTATAATTTTATACATATATAATATAACTATATTTATATTTTGTCAATATAAAATAGGTAAAAATATATTGATAATGTAACAGTTCTCTAGTATATTTTTATAAAAAATCATATCTTCTATTTTTAAATTAAAATATAAAATTTATGTAAAAATATGCAAAAAATACTGTAACACAGATAAAAATTACTGAGGACAGAATTTTTTTCAATAAAATTTCTAATTTTCTTAAAGTTGTATGTTTTTATCAAAAAACTTGAAATTTGAAAAAAAATAAAGTATATTTAAAATAAATAAGATATACTATAAAAATAATTTTTGAAAATTACAAAAATTGGAGGAAAGACTATGGAAAAAGAACTGAAAAAGATAACACCTCGTTTTGATAAATTTATTTTGCGAATAGGACTTATAGTCGGTATTTTGGGAATGTTTATAACATTTATATCTAATACAGAAATTTATCAGCTTTTAAGAATTTTCAGCATAATAATTTATCTAGTATATTGGTACAGAGATAAAAATTATAAACTCAAATATCTTTTTATGTATATTGCAAGTATGATGGGAGCTGTTTTTATTTTATGTTTTGCTACAGCTTTTAGTATTGGAATTCTTTTTGCTCCAATATACGGAGAATTTTTAGTTATGATTTTAATTCTTATATTTATTGGAGTAGTTTTTCCAATTCTTGATTCTTATCTGTATCAAAAATTTAAAATAATGTCTTATACTAATGAAAAGTTAAAAAAGAAAATGACTGTATCAGAAAATATTTAAAATAAAAAAGTGAAAAAATATAAAAATATTAAAACTTCTAAACGGAGGATATTATGAGAAAAGAAAAACTGCTTGCACTGTTAAAAGAGGCTGAAAATAACAGAATAGAGTTAAAAGAAACTTTTAAAGAAAAAGAGACCTTTTATATGTCAAATTTTTATAAAACTTTATTATTTCTGATAATTTTAATTTTTCTGGCAGTACAGAGTTATGAAATGTATGTAGATAAACAGGTTTTTAATTATGCTTCTTTTATAGATTTTTATACAAGCCCCGTTATGTATATAGAAAATTTTATGAATTTTCTTTTCTTGACGGCAATTACAGTATTTATTATTTTTACCTCAGTTAAAATAAATCTCACAGAAAATTATATAAAATTAAAATGGAACAGAAAAATTTATTTTGATGATATTATTTTATGTGAAATAAAAGCAGAGGGAAATCTTGAAATAACAGAAGCAGGAGGAAGAAAGACAGCTGTAAATATAGATTTAAACCATTACGGCAAACTGCTTCTTATCATTAAAGAAAAATTGGGAGAAAAATTTGTAAACGAAGAATATTATCAAGGCTGTACAGAAAGAATTTTTCCAAAAGAAACTTTTATAATTGTATTGATTTTATCTTTTATATACAGTTTAAACAAATTTGAAGAAAAAATAATAAATAATTATATGTATATTACAGATTTTTCTAAATACGGAATAGTAAAAGAGGAGCTTGACGGGGGAGAATATGCAGAAAAAAGTTACAAACACGGCAGAAAAAACGGAATAAGCAGATATTATTACAACTCTGATAAAATCGGCATAAAAGAGCTTGATTTTAAAAACGGAGAAGAACAAAATGAAAAAACTTACGACAAAAACGGTGTTCTTATTTCTGAAACTGATTATTATAAAAAAAGAGAAAAATTAATTTATCACCCAAACGGCAAAGTTTTTATAAAAATAGTTTTTGATGAAAACGAAAAACTGACAGCTCCCGTGAAAATATATGATGATACAGGGGTTTTAAGAATAGAAGAATTTTATAAAAAAAGCTGTGATTGTGTGGTGTGGAAAATATTTACAGAAAACGGAGTTATCATAAACGAATACAGCGAAGAAAATTGGGATAAAGTCTATGCTTGGAAAACATATATCCCTTATTATTTTAACAAAAAAGGTGTGCTTCAAAATGAAATTGACATTTTCAATAAAACTTTAGAAAAATTTAGCAAAATAAAACAATCATAGGGGGAAGTTTTATATGTCAGAAAAGAATAAAAAATTTGATTATTATGTGCTTTGGAGTTATATTATTTTGGATATAGTAAGCACTGCAGTTTCTTTAATGAAATATGATGAAGATATATTTATCTGGGTTGTTGAACTGGCTGTCAATGGGGGTATATTTTGGTATTGGTATAAAGATAAAGACTATACGTTCCGCTGGCTTTTGTTTGGAGAACTTTCAAAACTAGGTTTTTATGTTATAATTGCCTTTATCTTTTATTCTCTTAATCTTAATTCAATATTTGAAAATATTTTAATGGGAGTTATATCTTCATTTATAGGAGCTTATTTTTACCAACTGTTTAAAATAAAGTCTTATAAAAGCAGACTCCAGAAAAAAACTGAATAATATCATAAAAATAAAAATCATCTCTTGGTTATTGAGGTTAATAATCAAGAGATGATTTTTTTTATTAGAAGAAAACTTCTTTTGCTTTTAATTTTGTTTCTTGAGAAGCAATAAATGGTATTCTTGTTGTATATTCTTTTTTAGAAGCAACATATTTTTTAAACGGCCATTCAAAAATTTCTCTATTCCAAATTCCAACATTGTCGTTATAAACTTCTCTGGCAGCTGTAATTTCTCTTTGAAGATATAAATTCTGCTGCATAGCATCTCTTAACTCCATATGGCTTTTTAAATCTGGATAATTTTCAACAGCAATATTTAATCCTCTATAGGCTTTATCCAATTTATCTTGAATATCATTTCTTTCACTTTCTTTTATACTGTTTCCACTTCTTAATTTAGAAATTTCACTAAAAACAGATTTATCTAAGTCAATAGCTTTTTCAACTAATCTCACTGTATTCTGTAATACAATAACTCTCTGTTCTAAATAGTTATCAATCTGTGAAGCACTTTGCTGAACTCTCTGTTCTAATTGGCTGAAATAAGATTCTTGTTTTTTTAATGCACTGTAAACATAAACAGGAATTATTATACCTACGGGAATAATATAATATATTTTTTTCACAGCACCAAAAGCTATTAATCCAAGACCAATTAAATATAATGCCCAGATTAAAATTTGAATACTTGCATCTTTTTCAACTTTAATCTGTTTTGCAATAACATTAACGTCTCTTCCCTCTTCCATTATTTTTTCATCTAATTCATCTAACATATTTGCCATAATTAAAAACCTCCATAACTAATATAATTATTTTTTAATTTTTGATAAAATTTCTTCACAACTTAATTTTTCCTCATCATTAAACACTGCAAAAAGATTATTTTTATAAGCATATCTTTTATTGTTTACAGCTTTAGAAAAACCTTCATCATTAGCATAATTTTCAAATTCATCTTCTTTTACATCTAATTTTTTTATTTCCATTTTATTGTAAGCTGTAAGAGGAACATATTCAACCCAGTGAACAGGAACATCGTACACTCTTCCATTATCAGCTCTTACTGGAATGTATTCAACTCTTGAAACTTCCTTGTAAGAATTTCCAATGACCTCAACCAAATCAATGTCCCCTTTAGTTTTAACTGTATTTGTTTTAAGTATAGTTGAAGTAGTTGTATCCGGGTGTGAAAAAACATCTTCACCTAAAAAATTTGCCATCACTTCTGAAGAATATGGATTGTAGTTATAATTAAACTCATTTCCATATATATAATCTTGTGATTTATGCTGATGGTAAACAGGTATCGATAAAATCGGCAGAAATAATTTATAAAAATTCTTAAAGAATTCTTTATTTATTTCAAAATATTTTTCTTTTATCACATCAAATGAAAAATCTTTATAATAATATTTGTTAACATTTAAAATCCATTCTTTATTATTTGAAATTACATTAAGCCTTTCATCTTTGTTGAAATAAAAATCATCTCCAAAATCTTTATCTTTTAAAAGGTCTATCATATTTTTCTGAGCTATTGGAGTAAATAAAACTCTAAATTCTACTTCGTTATTTCTGTCTAAAGCATGGAACAAAGCATCAAATTCTGTATTTCCCATCTCTAAGAAAGTTTTCCCCTCTTTAACAGCCTTTTCACTCATTTTTCTTATTTCTTTTTCACTGTTTTTTATATGTTTTTGAAGTTTTTTAGGTGTAAGCTCATGAACAAATTTTGGTTCTCTGGTAAATTTTAAATGTTCTGCTGCCTCGTTTCCGTAAATTAAATTTATATTTTCATGGAAAAATTCTTTCGGTCTTACTATGCTCGCTGTTAAAGTCTGTGATACTGTACGGCTTTTAGTTTCTCCGTCTTCTCTGTAATATTCTGTCCAAGACACAGTACGAGAACCTGTATAAACCTTATCCACTGTTTCGTTATATAAACTTTTTACAATTATAAATGGATTTCCTAAAATTTCTCCTGATATTATATCTTTTGTAGAAAATCTCGGCTTTAATTTTTCAGCCAGCCCATATTTTTTCACAAGTTCAGCATATCTTTCTATTTTAAAATTTTTATCTATATTTAAATTTGGTATAATATTTGTAGTTATTTTATTTGCAATGTTGCTTTCAAGAAGTTTCAGAAAAGGATAAAGCTGTAAATAGCATTCTTCTCTTTTTAACTGCATATCTGCTTCTAAATCACTATTTTTTTCTTTAAAACCTTTTTTCTTTTTACCCAGATATTTAAAATTAAATACTAAGACTAAAATAATCACAATGCTTAAAAGAGCAGTTTTTAAAGCGATTTCCTGTATATTTCCTTTTGAATCAAATAATCTCTTTAACTGTATTATAAAATTTAAATCCCAAAATCCTAAATAAAGAAGTATTAAAAACAGTATATAAGAACAGACATCTAAAAATTTTAATTTTCTATTATTTTTGTTTTTATTTTTAATGAGGTCATTATATTCTTTTACAGATTTTCTGTTTGCTTCAATATCTATATTTGATTTTTTTAATAAATCTTCAAAATTCTTAGTAAGTTCATCTAAAAATTTTTCTGCAAACTCACTTTTATAATACTTTAATGGCTCTAATAATTTTTCCTGTCCGTTTAAAAACTCCATAACTATTCCTCCAAATAAAATATTAATCTCTTTTTAATATCTATATTATACTAAATTTATTCAAGAATTACATCTTTTTTCACAACTTTTTTAATTACAAAAAACAAAAAAATAAAAAAGCAGAAAGATTTTTTCTCTCTGCCTTTTTAAAAAAATTATTTAAATAATTCTAGTTTTTCTTAGAATATTTCATAGAGTCAAATGCAACTGCAACTATGATGATAGCTCCTTTTATGATATATTGCCAGTATGGGCTTACTCCAACGTAAGTTAATCCATAGTTGATAACTGTAAGAATTATTACTCCAAGGATAACTCCAGGAACTTTTCCAACTCCTCCGTAGAATGAAACTCCACCGATTACACAAGCTGCGATTGCGTCCATTTCATACATAAATCCAAGGTTGTTTGTTGCTGATCCGATACGTCCTGCTTCAAGGAATCCACCAAATGCATAGAATATACCAGAAAGAGCATAAACTGTAATTAATGTAAGAGCAACGTTTACTCCAGATACTCTTGCTGCTTCTGGGTTTCCTCCAACAGCAAATAAGTTTTTACCAAATTTTGTTTTATTCCATAAAATCCACATAATTATTGTACAGATAGCTGCATATATAATTAAGTATGGAAGTCTAAATCCTGCTATATTGAAAGCTCCTTGAGCAAAGCTTGTATATCTTGCATCAAATCCAGAAATAGGAGATCCTCCAACATAGTCATAGTATAAAGAGTTTAATCCGTAAACTATTGTCATAGATCCCATTGTAACGATGAATGGGTGAAGATTTAAGAATGCAACAACAGCTCCGTTAAATGCTCCAACTATTGCACCAACAACTACAACTGCTAAGATAACAACAAATATAGGAACCTGCCCTAATTCTGGGAAAACTTTATTTACATTTGTAGTAGCTTGTAATAAAGTAGCTGAAATAACAGCAGCAAATCCAACTTGTCTACCTGCAGAAAGGTCTGTACCAGTTGTAACAATAAGTCCCGCAACTCCAAGAGCTATAATTGCTCTAACAGATGATTGAGTTAAAATATTTCTAAAGTTTCTTATACTTAAGAAAGATGGTTCTTTAATAATTATAAGAAGAAGCATTATAAGTAAAACTAAATACAATCCTGATTGGATTAACAATTTTTTAATATCAATATTTCCTTCTTTTGTTTTTGGTAAAAGCATAGTTTCTCTCCTTATTATTTCATTTATTTCATAATTTTATAGATATTTAGCAGAAAGAGCTAATATTTCTTCCTGTGTAGTTTCTTTTGTATTTACAATCCCTGCAACTCTTCCGTTACTCATTACAAGAATTCTGTCTGTTACTCCTAAAAGCTCAGGCATTTCTGAAGAAATCATAATAATTCCTTTATCTTTTTTAGCAAGTTCTATCATTAATTGATAAATTTCATATTTTGCTCCAACGTCAATACCTCTTGTAGGTTCATCAAGCATAAGAACATCAGGTTCTGTAAGAAGCCATCTTCCTAAAATAACTTTCTGCTGGTTTCCTCCTGAAAGGCTTCCGATTGAAGTTGATTGAGATGGAGTTTTTACTCTCATACTGTCAATAACCCATTTTGTATCTTCAACCATTTTTTTATTATCAAGAAGTCCTAAAAGTTTATTTTTATAGTGGTCTATGTTTGATACAATAGAGTTTACTTTTATATCAAGCATACTGAAAATTCCTGTTGCTCTTCTTTCTTCTGTAACAAGAGCAAAACCATTTCTTATAGCTTCTCCAGGAGTTCTGTTTTTAACTTCTTTTCCATTTAAAATAATTTTTCCTGTTGCTCTTTCTCTCATACCAAATATAGTTTCAACTATATCTGTTCTTTTTGAACCAACAAGTCCTGCTACTCCTAAAATTTCTCCTTTATGAAGTTCAAAACTTGCTTCTTTTAAAGAAGGCTGATGAAGTGCTGAAAGATTTTCAACTTTTAAAATTACTTCTTTCACTTCATTATCTTTTGGCGGGAAACGATTTGTAAGGTCTCTACCAACCATCATGTTAATTATTTGATCTGTTGTAAGATCTTTAACTGAATCTGTTGCAACCCATTTACCGTCTCTCATTATTGTAATATCATCACAAATCTCTTTTATCTCTTCCATTTTATGTGATATGTAAACTATTCCGCAGCCTTTGTTTCTTAATTTATTAATAATTCTAAAAAGGTGCTGTACTTCATTTTCAGTAAGTGATGAAGTAGGCTCATCCATTACGATTATTTTTGAATTATAAGAAACTGCTTTTGCTATTTCTATCATTTGTCTTTGTGATACTGAAAGATCTGCAACTTTCATACGTGGATCTACTTCAATGTCAAGATCTTTAAATATTTTTACAGTATCTTCATACATTTTTTTCTCATCAACGAACATACCTTTCATTGGAAATCTTCCAAGCCAGATGTTGTCAAGAACGTTTCTTTGAGTTACTTGGTTAAGTTCTTGGTGAACCATTGAAACTCCATTTTCAAGAGCATCTTTTGCTGAAGTAAAATTAATTTCTTTTCCGTCGAAAGTTATACTACCTCCGTCTTTTTTATATATTCCGAATAAACATTTCATAAGAGTTGATTTTCCAGCACCATTTTCTCCCATAAGGGCATGAACGCTGTAAGGTCTTACTTTAAGATTTACGCCGTCAAGGGCTTTTACTCCCGGAAACTCTTTAGAGATATTATCCATCACTAATAAGTAATTTGTATTTTCCATATTATCTCCTTTAAATTTGTATCTTACTTATATAAAAGAGAGAGTGAAATGTTTACACTCTCTCTAAATATCTTTTCATCTATGAATTTTATTTGAATTGAGCTACATTTGTTTTGTCAATTCCGATACTTGGAACTAGTAATACTTTATTTTCAAGAACTAAATCAGTTCCTTCAGTTGCTTCTTTTCCAGCTGCTAAGTTAACAGCGATTTGGAATGTTGCAGTTCCTTGTCCTTTAGCGTCGTTAAGAACTGTTCCTGCCATTTCTCCTGCTTCAATTTTAACAAGTGCTTCTGGTAAAGCGTCAACACCAAATACTGGTAATGCTTTTCCAAATGCTTTCATAGATTCGATAGCTCCTAGAGCCATTCCATCATTGTTACAAATAATAACTTCTATTTTGTCTCCATTAGGTCCTGATAACCAAGCGTCCATTTTATCTTTTGCCATAGCTGTATCCCAAAGAGCAGCGTCTAGGTGAAGTTCTTCAGTAGGAATTCCCATTTCGTTAAGAGTTTTTACTGAATAAATTGTTCTTGCTTCAGCATCTGGATGTCCAGGTTCTCCTTTTAACATAACGTATTGGATAACACCGTCTTTGTTAAGGTCAAGAGCTGGATTTTCTTTCCATAATTTTGCAATTAATTCTCCTTGAGCTATACCTTGAGCGTTAGGGTCAATTCCTACATAGTATGCTTTATCATAAGAATCGATAACTGATTGATCTGGTCTTTTGTTGTAGAATACAACTGGTACATTTTCTGCTTTTATTTTTTCAAGTACTGTTGCTCCTGAAGCTGGGTCAACTAGGTTGATTGCTAAAGAGTCAACTCCTTTTGATAACATAACATCTATTTGGTCATTTTGTGTAGTTTGGCTGTTTTGTGAATCGTTCATTTGAAGATCAACTTTGTCAGCAACTTTAGCTGCCTCATCACTTACTACTTGTCTGAATAAAGCGATAAAGTTGTCGTCATATTTATATGCAGTAAGACCAACTCTTAATTTTTCTGGTGCTTTAGTTTCAGCTGCTTTTTCTCCTCCACAACCAACAAGTCCTGCTGCTAAGATAACTGCTCCTAAGAAAATACTAGCTTTTTTCATAAAAAATTACCTCCTAAGTTTTTATAAATATACCTTATTTTATTTTTTAATATTTATTTTTTCCATGCCTTGTTTATAGGAAAAATAATTTTAAAACTTTTTAATTTAGTATATTTTGAGAGTTTTTTCTCTTTCTCTTTTAATATACTTTTAATTTTGTATTTTGTCAATACACTTTTTTTGATTATTTAACAAAACTTTTGAAAATAAAGGTTGTTTTTTGTGTGTATTTTTTATTTTCATTATAAATTTTGCTTTTTTCTGGAATAAATTTAAGTACATCAGGATAATCTTGTGTCTCTAAACAAAAACCAAAATGGTTTCTGCAAGCTATATTTCCTGAAATAATTCCAACTTCATCAAGCCAATTTCCTGTGTATATTACAACAGCAGGCTGATCTGTCTTCATTTCAAGAATTCTTCCACTTTCTTCATCAATGCACACAGCATCTAAATTTCCTTTGTGTGAAAGAACGAAAGGATGGTCTATACCGCCGTTTACTATTTTTACCTGTTCTTCATTTGAACTGAACACTTCATTAAAAATTCTTCCTTTTCTTAAATCAAAAATAGAATTATCCACTTTTGAGATTTTAACAGGAAGAGTTTCTTCATCAACTTCCAGATATTCATCACATGCCAGTGTAATTTTTTGATTGCCAATGTCCTTTTTATAATCTCCGCTTAAATTAAAATATGTATGATTTGTAAGGCTCATATAAGTATCTCTGTCTGCAATTCCTTCATACTCTAGAATAAGAGAATTTTTATCCAAAGTATATTTTACAGTAAAATCAATTTTTCCTGGATAACCTGCCTCAAGATGAGAGGAAGTTCTTTTTAAAATAAGAACTGCTCTTTCTTCCTCCTCCACTATTTCACAATCCCATATTTTCTGCCCGTAAAATTCAGGATAACCATGAAGATTATTTCCGCAGTTATTAGTTTCAAGCTGATAAAGAGTTCCGTTTATATAAAGCTCACCTTTTTTTATTCTTCCTGCTGTTCTTCCTACAATAGCTCCAAAATGCGGTGAACGTTCTTCATACCCTTTTATATCATCAAATCCTAAAACTATATTTTCAAATTTTCCATTTTTATCAGGCATCATTATCTTTTGAATAACTCCGCCATAATTTAAAATATTTACTTCTAAAAATTCATTTTTTAAAGTGTAGCAGTAAACCTGCTCGCCTTTTTTTGTAATTCCCCATTCTTTTACATCAGTTGAAATCATAGGAACCTCCCATTTTAGTTATATACTTTTTAGTAAATTCTTTATTCTCAAAAATATTTTTTGTAACTACTGCAATAGGAGAGTAATAAAATAATTCATCTCCTAGTTTAGTAGGCTCTATTATGCACTTTTGAAATTCTAAAGAAAATTTATTAAGTTCAAATCTAAGAGTGTCCATAAGATATTTACTTGTAAAAATTTCACCTACAAGCACTATTTTTTCAGGGTCAATAATTGAAACTAAAATATTAAGCCCCTGAGCAATATATTCTATTGCTTCATTTGTAACTTGTATTGCAAGGAAATCACGTTTTTTTACTCCTAAAAGAATATCATCCATTTCCAGAGATCCTTTTTTTGATAATATATCTTTCAGCATACTGTATTTTCCGATTTTAATATCAGAGGTAATCCTTTTTATAATTGCAGTATTTGATGATTCTGCTTCAAGACAGCCTCTTTTTCCGCAGGAACATTTTCTTATGCTGCTGGTATTTATAACTATGTGTCCCATTTCTCCAGCCATGGAGTTAAATCCTCTGTACACATTGCCGTCAATACATGCACATGTTCCTATTCCTTCAGAAATATTGAAAATTACAAAATCTTCAACACCTCTGCATTCTCCTATCTGCTGTTCTGTAAGAGCCATTGCTCTTACGTCGTGTTCCAGTAATACAGGAATATTAAATTTTTCCTCCAAGTGTTTTACTATATTTAAGTTTCTCCACTTGTAATGAGGAGACATTATTGAAATGCCCTTTTCTTTATTAACAAATCCTGTAATAATAACCGTAATGACTCCGATCTTTTTCTCTGCCGAGAGAGTATTTGCAATAAGTTTTTCTATAAAATTTAAAATGTCCTCATCTTGAATTTTTTCAAGGGAATATTTTTTTCTTTTGCGTATCTCTCCATTTACTTGTCCCACCGAAAGAAAAATATTTTTAGGTGCAAGGTTAAGCCCCAGTACATCTCCAAAAATTTTTTCATTTATTGTAAGGATTACAGGAGGTCGTCCTCCGGTAGAAACCCCTATATTTTTTTCTAAAATAATCTGCTTGTCCAAAAGAGATTTTATTATTTTAGAAATTCTGGCAGGAGTCAGGTCAAATATTTCAGCAAGTTCAAGCCGGGAAATCATCTTTCTTTCTTTGATGATTTTAAGAATTTCTTCTTCTCTTATACTTTGCTTCATACAACACCTCTGTCTCTGTTAATATATTTTTAATATATTTATTCCTATTTGTCAAAATAAAAAAGAAATAAAATTGCCACTTTATTAATTTTTTTAATAAAGTATACCATATTTTTCTTAAAAAATTTTATTTTTTTTTTAACACAAAGTATAATATTTGTACATAGATTACATTTAGGAGGATAAAAAATGGCAGTAGAAATGCAAGTAGTTGCTAAATTTGATGAAATCTTTGGAAGTGAAGGAAAAAAAGAAATATTTTTCACTCCGGGAAGAGTTAATTTAATAGGTGAACATATTGATTACAATGGCGGATATGTTTTTCCTTGTGCTTTAAGTTTTGGTACATATGCTGTCTGCAGAAGAAGAGACGACGATATATTCAGAATGTATTCAATGAACTTTGAAAAAGACGGAATAGTAGAATTTTCTTTAAAAAAATTAATAAAGACTGATGTGTGGGCTGATTATTGTAAAGGTGTTATTGATACTTTTATAAAACATGGATATAAAATAGAACATGGTGCAGATATAGTTTTCTTTGGAAATATTCCAAATGGTGCAGGACTTTCTTCATCTGCTTCTCTTGAAGTTCTTATGGGAACAATTATAAGAGAAACAGCTGGACTTAACGATAAAGTTTCTATGATTGACATAGTTAAATTTGGACAGGAAGCTGAAAACAAATTCATAGGAGTAAACTGTGGAATTATGGACCAGTTTGCTGTTGGAATGGGAAAAGAAGATAAAGCTATTCTTCTTAACTGTGATACTTTAGAATATGATTACGTTCCTGTAAAATTAGATGGAATTTCTATCGTTATAATGAACACAAATAAAAGAAGAGGGCTTGGAGAATCTAAATACAACGAAAGAAGAGCTTCTTGCGAAGCTGCTTTAAAAGATATTCAAGAAGCCGGAAAGAAAATAAATCATCTTTGCGATATGACAATGGAAGATTTTGAAGAAGTTAAAAAATATATAAAATCAGAAGAAGCTGTTCCAAGAGTAAGACATGCTGTATCTGAAAATGTAAGAGTTCTTGAAAGCGTTAAATGTTTAAAAGAAAATGATATTGAAAAATTTGGAAAACTTATGAACGGATCTCACATTTCTTTAAGAGATGATTACGAAGTGACAGGTAAAGAACTTGACGCAATAGTTGCTGCTGCATGGGAGCAGGAAGGAACAGTAGGAGCAAGAATGACAGGTGCAGGTTTTGGAGGTTGTGCTGTAAGTCTTGTTAAAAATGAATTTATTGACGAATTTATAAAAAATGTTGGAGAAAAATATACAAAAGAAACTGGTCTTGAGGCTGCTTTCTACGTTGCAAACGTTGGAGACGGTTCAAGAAAATTAGGTGAATGCTAATGGAAAATATAAATATTTATCTTGAAATTGAAAAACTTTTAGCTTTTGCTGAGAGTGTGAAATTAATTGAAAGTGAAGATGTAGTTTACAGCAGAAATAACCTTCTTGCTGTTTTCGGGCTTAACGACTGTGAAGAAGTAACTGAAACTTTTGAAATTGAAAAACCATATGCTATTTTAAATAGAATGTGTGACTGGGCAGCTGAAAAAGGTCTTATTGAAAATACTTTTGATGAAAGAGATCTATTCGATACAAAAGTTATGGGAGAACTTACTCCAAGACCCAGTGAAGTAATAAGAAAATTTAAAGAAGATTACAAAGTTTCTCCTGAAACTGCAACAGATAATTATTATGCTTTTTCACAAAATACAAATTATATAAGAGTAGACAGAATTGCTAAAAATCTTCACTGGCTTGCAGATACTGAATATGGAAATATTGAAATTACAGTAAATCTTTCTAAGCCGGAAAAAGATCCAAGAGATATTGCAAAAGCAAAACTTGCTCCTCAGTCTTCATATCCAAAATGTCTTCTTTGCAAAGAAAACGAAGGATACCAAGGAAGAATGAATCATCCTGCAAGACAAAATCATAGAATAATTCCTGTAACTCTTACAAATGAACCTTGGTTCTTACAATATTCACCTTATGTCTACTACAACGAACACTGCATTTTATTCTCTGGTGAACACAGACCAATGAAAATAAGCAAAGGAAGTTTTGAAAGAGTTTTAGAATTTGTTGATATTTTCCCTCATTATTTTGTTGGGTCAAATGCAGATCTTCCAATAGTTGGAGGTTCTATTTTAAGCCATGACCATTTCCAAGGAGGACATCACGACTTCCCTATGGCAGTGGCTGAAGCAGAAGAAACTTTCACTATAAAAGGATTTGAAGATGTAGCTGTAGAAAAAGTAAAATGGCCTATGTCTGTTATCCGTTTAAGAGGAGAATCAAAAGAAAAATTAGTTGATTTATCTGATAAAATTCTTACAGCTTGGAGAGGATACAGTGATGAAAAATGTGAAATCTCAGCTTTCACAGGAGATACTCCTCACAACACAATAACTCCTATTGCAAGAAAGAAAAACGGATCATATGAAATTGACTTGGTTTTAAGAAACAACAGAACTTCTGAAGAATATCCATTAGGAATATTCCACCCGCATCAAGAACTTCACCATATTAAAAAGGAAAATATTGGATTAATTGAAGTAATGGGGCTTGCTGTTCTTCCTGGAAGATTAAAAGAAGAAATGAAAATTCTTAAAACATTAATGGTAGAAAAAAATGCTGTTTCTCTTATAAGAGAAAATGAAAAAGTTGAAAAACATGCTGACTGGTGTGAAGAAATTCTTAAAAAATATGAAAATATCACAGCAGAGAATATTGAAAATATAATTAAAGTTGAAATAGGAATAGCTTTCTCAAAAGTTTTAGAAAATGCAGGAGTGTATAAACAAGACGAAGAGGGAAAAGCTGGTTACAGAAGATTTATTGAATTTTTGAATAAATAATTTTTCCTAAAATAAACAGCACAGAAAAAAGGGATTATTATAAAATCCCTTTTTTCATTTTCTTTTTTGTTTTATATTTCGTATAAAGCTTAAATATATCCGAGACAACTAAAAATCCTAAAATCATAGCTCCTGTCATAACAAATGTGTCTATTGCTTTTTGTGTAGCAAGTTCAGATTCTCCGTTAAAAAGATAAAACATTGTATAATATGCCCCGCTTCCTGGAACTATTGGAGTTATTGTTGGAATAAGTGCTGAAGTAACAGGAGTTTTAAAAATTCTTGCTATCATTTCTGAACCAAAAGTTGTGGCTGCTCCAATAATAAAGAAAGAAATTCCTAAAGATACTCCCATTTTTAGAGAAAAAAGATAAATTACCCATCCTATCCCTCCTACAAAAGCCGCCGCCCATGCAATTTTTCCTCTTACATTAAAAATATAAGTAAATCCCAATGCACTGAGAGATGAAAAAATAAATTGGACTATCAATACACTACACCTCCCAAAGACATAAATGTTTTAAGAACAATTCCTGTTCCCACAGCAAGAGATGCTGCCACCATAATAACTTCTGTAAAACGAGAAGTTCCTGCAATCAAATCTCCTGATGTAAGATCTCTTATTGTATTTACAAAAGCTATTCCAGGAACAAATATCATCAAATCTGAAATAATTATAACAGAAGTATGTTCAGTATATCCCATGTATGTGGCAAAGCATGCTATTGATGAGCAGATCATTCCGCCTAAAATATTTGTAATTACACTATTGACTTTATACTTATTTAAAAAGGAAAGAAATATTCCTACAATAAATCCTCCTATTCCTCCTATAACTATTTCATTTATCCATGTATTAAACATAACAGGGAAAGTTGCCCCGATAACTGTGCAGCCAAAAACAAATCTATAAAATTCCAAATAAAAATTTTTTTCAATATGTTTTAATTTTTGAAAAAATTCTTCATATGTATATTCGTCAATATGTCTTATTGCATTATTAAATTTATGAATTTTATTTAAATTTAAATCTCTTCCCTTTATACGTGTAACCTGCGAATAATATTTTCCATCAGCTCCTTTTATAGATACAACTATACATGTAAGAGTTACAAAGGCATCAACTTCATATCCAAAATGTTTTCCTACCCTTCCTATTACATCTTCTGTTCTATAAACTTCTCCTCCATTTTGTAAAATCATTTTTCCTGTATAAGAAGCTAATTCCAGAATCTGACTTTCAGAAAAATTTTTCACCATAAAACTTCTCCCCTAAGATTATAAAATCAAAACTATACCTTATTATAACAAAGTTTCCTTTTCTCCGCCACTTCATTCTTAAATAAAAAAATTTAAATATTTTAATTTTTTATAGGTCTTTTTTTAAATATAGATAAATTTTTATTACATAATTTAAAATTGTTTTTATTGTTTATTAAATTAAAATATGTTATAATTTACCAGTAATAGATTTATAAAATTTGACAACAAGCAGCTGGGCGGCTCATTACCCACTGCTTTTATTTTTTGGAGGAATTTTTAATGAAAAAAATTTTATTTGGAAAATTTGACAAAATTTTCATAAAAACTCTTATGATTTTAGCAACTCCTATAATTCTACAGAATCTCATAAGTGCATCTTTAAATTTATTGGATAATATTATGATAGGTCATTTAGGTGTTGATAATATCGCTGCTGTCGGTTTATCAAATCAATATTATCTTTTATTCTATTACACAGCTATGGGAATATGCCTGGGAGCTGGAGTATTTATGTCACAGTTTTGGGGAAGACGTGATATAACAAACATAAAAAAATATGTAGGAATTTCTCTTGTTTTTTCTCTTATAGCAGGTTTTATTTTTGCCGGAGCTGCATTCTTTTTTCCTGATGTAATAATAGGAGCTTTCAGCGACAGTGAAGAAGTTATAAAAATAGGAGAGGGTTATTTAAAAACTGTAGCATTAAGTTATATTTTTACCTGTATTTCTCTTGCTTTTTCTGTTGGTTCAAGAAGTATTGCTGAAACTTCTCTTCCAATGCAGGCAAGTATAATCGGTCTTATTTTTAATGCTGTGCTTAACTATATTTTCATTTTCGGAAAATTAGGATTTGAACCTATGGGAGTGGTAGGGGCTGCTCTTGGAACTACTTTTGCAAGATTTGCAGAAATGAGTTTTATTCTTTATAAAATATATTTTAAAAATAATATTCTTAAAGCAAATTTTTCAGAACTTCTTAGTTTTGATTTTACAACTATAAAAATATATTTTAAAACAGCTTTTCCTGTAATTTTTAATGATTTTATGTGGATTGCAGGAATAACTCTTTACTCAAAAGTTTATGGTATTCTTGGAACTGATGCTATTGCCACAATGCAGATAGCAACTATAACAAATAATCTTTTTAATATTTTCGGAACAGGTCTTGCTGTAGCAAGCTCTATTGTAATAGGAAATAATATCGGAGCTGGAAAATCTTTTAAATCTATCCAGAAAGATGCTTATAAAATGTCAGAATTTTGTGTCCTTGTGGGAATTGTTATAGGAGCTTTATTTTTTATAACTGCACCGCTTATAAATATATTTTTCAACACTTCACCAAAGGTACAGAAAGATATTATTCTTGTTTCCAGAATAATGGCTGTAGCTGTTCCATTTAGATTTTTCGGAATTACACAGATTATTGGAATTTTAAGAGGTGGAGGAGATGTTTTATATGCTATTATGACGGAAATCCTTGGAATTTGGATTTTTGGAGTTCCTCTTGCTTTTATTGCTGCTATATATTTTCATGCAGGAATTGGAATAGTTTATCTTTGTGTCTGCCTAGAAGATGTATTTAAAGTTGTAATGACTATCCCGAGACTTAAATCTGGAAAATGGATAAAAAGTGTAATTTAACGTTCTTTTCTTTGAACGGACAAAGAAAATGAACCAAAAGAAATCCGTCCTGCTGATGAAAAATAATTCTATTAATATCGCTCCCAAAACTAAAATTCATAAACTCGCTTTGCTCAAACATATGAATTTTTACGTTTTGTTCACTTCATTAATCACGAATTATTTTTCAATGCAGGAATTTTTTCTTATAGTTCTCAAGAATTTTATTTTTTTATTTTATTACTACTACATTTTTCTTTGCAAAATCTCCCGGTGCTGTATGAAGATATTTTTTAAACACATTGCAGAAATGCTTATAATCTGTAAAACCTACTTTTTCAGAAATTTCATAAATTTTATATTCCTGTTTCTGCAGAAGTTTTATAGATTTTTGAATTCTATATTTATTTAAAACATCAAGAAAAGTTTCACCTGTGACATCTTTAAATTTCCTACTTAGATAACTTGCACTAATATCTAATTCTTCTGCAATATCTTTTATATTCAATTTTTCTGCATACGATGAAATTATTTTTTCAATAGTTCTATCTACATATACATTTTTATCTTTTCCTAAAAATACTTTAGGGTTAAAAAACTCAAGTTCATTATCATCTTCAGATATATTTTTAATAGTTTCTAAGGCCTCTCTTCTTTTTATTTTTTCTTTTGCTTTTTCTAGTGCCTTATAAAAAATATCTTCATCAATAGGTTTTAAAATATAATCTATCACACCAAGTTTTATTCCCTCTTGTGCATACTCAAATTCTCCATAACTTGTAAGTAAAATTTTTTCAAACTTAAAACCTTTTTCCTCTGCCTTTCTAAGCATTTCAAGTCCATCCATAATAGGCATTCTTATATCTGTTATTACAAGGTCAGGCTTAATTTTTTCGATTTTTTCCAAACCGTCTTTTCCGTTTATTGCCTCTCCCGCTACAACAAAGCCAGCAGAAAGCCAGTCTATTGTCCCGATAAGCCCTTTTCTTATTATATTTTCATCTTCCACCACAAGAATTTTTACCATTATTTTTCAACCTCGCTTTTCAAAGGCAGCGAAACACGAACAGATGTTCCTTTGTTCTTTCTGCTCAAAATTCTAAGCCCATATTTTTCCCCATACATTAATTGAATACGTCTGAAAATATTATACAAACCTATATGATTTTTAAATTCTTCTGCCTTTTTATTTTTTAATTTTTCCCTTATCTCATCAAGAATTTCTTTCTCTATCTCTTTTCCATTATTATAGACAGAAATTATTAATTTTTCTTTTACAGTTTTTACTCTTATATAAATTATCATTTTTTCTACTTGAGTGTAGCCGTGTTTTATTGCATTTTCAATTACAGGCTGAATAATAAGTTTCGGCACATAATAATTTTCTAAGCCCTCTTCTGCTTTTATTTCATAATCAAAATTTTCTCCAAATCTGTACTTCTGAATATCTAAATAATTTTTTGTATAAAGCAAATCTCTCTGCAGAGAAACTTCAGAAGATTTATTTTCTATGCTGAATCTTAATAATGAAGAAATATTTATTATTATTTTATTTGCCACTGATGTATCATATTTTATCGTATATCTTAACATTTCAAGAGTATTAAAAAGAAAGTGAGGATTAAACTGGCTTTCCAGCTGTTTTATTTCCATTACTGCACTGTGTTTTGCTTCTTCTTTATTAATTTCTATAAGTTTTTTTATATTTAAAAGCATTTCATTGTATGAATCAGCGATTATTCCAAATTCATCATTTGTATCTACATTTAATCTTGTTTCTAAATCCCCAGTTTTTATATTTTCAATAGCTTTAACAATCTCTTCAATTACTTTCGTCTTTTTTTCAGCTATTATCTTTGCCGCATAATACATTGCAGCAAGAATTGTAAAGAAAAATATTATAATATAAATCATTTTATCTATAAAATTATCTACAACATACCCGACACTTGAAATTGTATACAAAACTAAATTTGAATAATATATTTCTTTTTTATTTACATAATATTTTTCTTTGTCTATTACAGAATACCCCTCTGCTTTTCTTAAATTTTTTTCAGCTTTTCCAAAATTATCTTTAAAATTTTCATTTGTAGTAATAACCACATTTCCAAACTTATCTGTAACCACAACATTAAAAGAACCACTTTTTCCTATAAGTTCTTTTAAACTATTATCAAAAATATTATAAACTGCAAATCCCATAATTTCATTTTTATTTCTTATCGCTTTTCCAACTGAAAGTGTGCTTATTCCATTTTGAAAATATAATCTATTTATTTTTAATATTATTCCTCCGGGGTATCCTATCATTCTGTTAAAAAGTCCCCAGTTATATCCTGTTTCACTCCCTATAAATTCTGCACTGGACATTATTATATGAAGATTTTTATCATAAATTACAAAATTTCCCTCAACATTCATTGAGTTTATTGAATCATATACTTTTTGATATACAACTTTATCAGCTTTTTTATTTAATACAGCATTTATTACATCTTCTTCTGAAGAGATTTTTTCCACTTCGTTAAAATATTTTCTCACTGTTTCATCTAAATCTTTTGCAAGAATTTTAGTATTTTCTATATTTTCATCTTTTACTGCTTTGTATTCCAAAAAATATATCATTCCACGTCCTGCAATAGCAAAAAATACAATGGGAACGAGCATATATAAAATTAAAATTTTCCTAAGCTGTTCTTTAAAGCTCTGAAATCTTTTTTCTTTCATGATACGTTCGTTCCCCTTTTTATAATCTATATTCTATTTTTATTTTAACACTTAATCTTACTTTATTCCAATCTTTTTGCTAAATATTAACATCTTTTCCACCTGTAATTTTAAAGAATATCATAAGAGATACTATTGTTGTTATTGTAAGAATTGTCGAAAGAGCTGCTGCTGTTCCATAACTTGCTCTTATAACTTCTGCATAAATTGTTACTGACATTGTTCTTGTTACACCTGTATACAAAATTACAGATGAACTAAGTTCATTTATAACTGTAATCCAGCTTAATATTGCTCCAGATAAAACTCCTGGAAGCATCATCATCGCAGTAATTTTAAAGAAAGTCTTTACTGGAGAACATCCTAAACTTATTGATGCTTCTTCAAGGCTCGGACTTATCTGATATAAAATTGCCGCTGATGAACGAAGTGTATAAGGCATACGTCTTATTACAAAAGCAATAACAAGAATTGTTGCAGTTCCACTAAGAAGGATAGGTCTGTTATTAAAAGCTAATAGCAGTGTAATACCTATTACTGACCCTGGAATAATATATGGAAACATTGTCATTGTATCAATAATTCCTGTCAAAACATTTTTCTTTCTTGTAGAAATATATGCAATAAACATCCCCATAATAATTATTATAATTATAGCAGTAAGACCATAAACATATGTATTAACAATAGCATTTCCCATTCTTGAAAATACCTTTTCATAACTTTCAAGAGAAAATTCTCTTACAAACATTGAACCTCTTGTTTTTAAGAATGAAGTATAAATTACTGTTATCTGTGGAATTATTGATAAAAATACAACGAAATAAATAAACACATGCATTAAAATTCCTTTTATACCTTTAAGCTCTTTTGGCTGAATTGGTCTTATAGAACTCATTACAAAAGATTTTTTATTAACAATATATTTTTGTCCTAAGAAAAGAACTATGGTAATTACTACAAGAATTGCCGCCATAGCCGCAGCAAAGTTTGCACTTCCTCCCATTTCACCAACAAATTCAGAATAAATAAGAACTGGCATTACATTATATCCCTCACCAATAAGCATTGGAGTACCAAAGTCTGCCATAGCATTCATAAATACAAGTAATGCCCCTGATAAAAGTGTCGGCATAATAAGAGGCATTATAATTGTACAGACTTTTTTTACTGTACTGCACCCCAGACTTTCAGCAGCTTCACTAAGAGAAACGTCTATTTTTTTCAATGCTCCTGAAACATAAAGATATATAAAGGGATAAAGTTTTAATGTAAAAACAAGAAGTATTCCTGTAAATCCATAAATTGTTGGAAGTTTTATTCCAAGCACATCTCTAAAAAATTCTGTTACAACTCCGCTTCTTCCACATAAAAGCACCCAAGAATAAGCACCGATAAATGGAGGCGAAAGCATTGAAATTATAATAAGAACTTCCACAAGCCCTTTTAATTTTACTTTGTATGAAGTCATAAAATATGCAACAGGAACTCCTATTGCCACAGCAAGAATTGTTGTGCAGGTAGTTACTTTAAAACTGTGAATTAATCCTTGATAATAATATTTTCTGCTGAAAAATCTCACAAAATTTGTCATACTCCATTCATTTGTTATAGGATCTTTAAAGCTGCTTAAAAACAAAGAAAACAAAGGATATATTAAAAAAAGTGTAAATACAAGAGCTATTATAAGGGTTATCCATGTCCAAAAATCCCATTTTATTTTTTTACTCAGCATACACCTCAACTCCCTTTATCAGACTTTTTGATCCATCTTCTGTAAAAATATTTATTTTTTCTGAATTAGGTTTTAGAATAAGCTCGTCACCCACATTATAAATTACTGCAGCATGCCCTATATCCTGTGAAAATTCAAGTGCAGGCATATCGGGAACTATTTCATCTTCTCCAACTGTAATTTCATAGTTATTATATTTTCCTAAAAATGTACTTGTCTTTACTTTCGCTTTTATTCCCTCATCTGAAATAGAAAATTCTTCTGGACGGACTGCAATAATTATTTCCTGCTCATCTTTTGCTTCATCACTTAAATTATTCATAAGAACTTTGTAGCCGTTTTTAAAAATAACATATTTATTACCATTTTCTATTTTTATTTTTCCTTTAAATAGATTTGAATACCCTATAAATGTTGCAACAAATTGATTTGACGGTCTTGCATAAATATCATGAGGTCTTCCAAGCTGCTGGATAACACCTTTATTAATTACTGCAATTCTGTCAGAAATTGCAAGAGCTTCCTCTTGGTCGTGAGTTACATACACAGTTGTAATTCCAACTTTTTTTTGAATATCTCTTATAGCTGAACGCATTTCAAGTCTCAACTTTGCATCAAGGTTTGAAAGAGGTTCATCCATAAGAAGTACACTTGGGTGAATTACAATAGCTCTTGCAAGAGCAACCCTCTGCTGCTGCCCTCCTGAAAGTCTTTCTGGAAGTCTTTCCTGATATTCAGAAATTTTTACCACATCAAGAATATTATCAACTTTTTCTTTTATTTCAGATTTTGATATTTTTCTAAGTTTTAATCCATATTCAACATTTTCTCTTACTGTCATATGAGGAAAAATTGCATAACTTTGGAAAACCATTCCTATATTTCTTTTGTGGGCAGGCATATCATTTATAACTTTATCATCAAAATATATTTCTCCTCCCTCTATGCTATTAAATCCGGCTATCATTCTAAGAAGAGTAGTTTTTCCACAGCCAGACGGTCCAAGCAGAGTAAAAAATTCTCCATTTTTAATATCTATTGACATCCCAGGAATTATTATATTATTCCCAAATTTTTTTACAACATTTTTTACATTTATTGCTACACTCATTTTGCACCTCTTTCATTTTATTCTTCTGTATTTAAGAATATCCACAACAAAAATAGTTGTGGATATTCACTAGTATTATTTATTGTTTGGTTAAAAACTATTTAGTATAAATGTCTTTAAATTTATCAAGCCATTCTGCTTTTTTAGCTTTTACTAATGTAATATCATCTTCAATTACATTAATATCTTCAAGTTTTTTAAGTCCTTTTCCTGGCTCAACATCTTTTCTTATACTTCTTCTGTTAAGCTGAGCAGAAATCATTGACTGAGCTTCTTTTCCTGTTATGAAATCAACAAATTTTTTAGCATTTTCTTCATTTTTACAATTTTTAATAATATATACACCGTCAGGTTTAACTATTACTCCCTCTTCCATGTATACAACTTTTACAGGTCCGCCAGAATTAACATATTTTACAGCACCTTCTTCAAATGTAAGTCCAACTGTATATTCTCCATCTGCCACACCTTTATAAACTGCTGATGAACCAGAAAGAAGTGTATAATTTAAATTATCCATTAATTTTTCAACATATCCCCAACCTTTTTCAGGATCTCCGTTTCCCATTGCATAAAGCATATTTACTAGGTGCTCAAAAGACGAAGAAGATTTAGCAGGATCTGAAAAAGCAATTTTTCCTTTTAATTCAGGATTTAAAACATCTTCATATCCTTCGATTTTTATATCTCCGATAAGGTTTGTATTTATCATTATAACACTTGGAACAGCTGTAAATCTAGTCATATTTCCTTCAACATTTTTATAAGCATCGTAAAATGCTTCTTCGTTTACAGAAGTATAAGGCAGGAAGTAATCTTTTATAGGGTCAACTGTTGTAATAGTTCCTCCCCAAAGAACGTCTGCAAGAGGATTATCTTTTTCAGATTCAACTCTCTTCATAAGTTCTCCTGTTCCCGCTGCTATAACTTCAACTTCTATTCCTGTCTGTGTTTCAAATTCATTAATAAGAGGATTAATAAATTCTAACGGGTGCGGACAGTAAACTGTAAGATTTCCTGCTCCTTTTGATTCTGGAACTACTTCTTCTTTTTCTCCGCCACAGCCAACAAATAAAACTGCAATTAATAAACTAAGTATTGTAAGAAATTTTTTCTTCATAATCTGCCTCCCATTCTTTTTGCTTTTTATGAAAACTTTTATTTTTCTACTAAAATGATAATACATAAACTTTCTTACTTCAATACTTAAAATTATTATTTTATACCAATAAATGAACTTTTAAAAATTATTTTGTCTATTTTTAAAAATATTTATTCTTATATAAATCAAAATTACTATTTTTAATATAAAAGAGCCATTGCAAATCTGCAACAGCTCTTTGAGAGATTTTATTTGATTTTTTTAAGAACAACTTCTACAGGCATTCCATATGTTGTTGTCATTTTTAAAATTGTTTCATTTCCTTTTACTTCTAAAGAAATATTTTTATTTTCTTTTGAAAGTTGATATTTACCTTTTAAAACAAGAGTTGAAGTATGAGGTATAGATTCATTTCCATTCCATTCTCTTCTTGAATAGATACTTACCTCTTTCATATTTCCATTTTCATCGTACTGACTCTCATCTCTTCCTTCATACAATCTTAAATCAGGATCAACAAAACTTAATTTTAAGTTTTCTTTTTCTGGGCTTACCATTACCATTGATGGTGTATCAACAGATTTTATAAACTTATCATTTTTAATTTCTCCCGCTTCAAATAAAGCATACCCTCTTAAAGCTGAAACCTTATCTTCAACTATATGAGCATTATAATCTTTTTGAAGAACTTTATATCCGCTGTCTTTTTTAAATTGTTTCTGCTCTTTTTCATCTGCTTTAATTAAAACTGCATATTCATATCCTTTATCTTTAGGATTTTTTCCATGATTTATATAAGCAAGCTCATAATTATTTTCAGTTGGTGTTCCAACTTTTTGGTCATAAGATTTTTGTAATTGTTTTGTATAAACAACTTCACCGTTTACAACTTTGTACAAATTATTTTGGCTGTCTAAAATGAAATTATTTCCATTTAAGCTTTTCTTTTCTTCTTTAATTTCTTTATCTTTTAAATAATTTTGAAATAAAGTTGTATGAGTTTCATTTTCTTTATCATTGTTTTCGATGTTGCTTCCAAGAAGAACTGCTCTGTTGTCAAAGAAAAATACAGATTTTCTTGCTCTGTGGCTTCCATTGTATTTTGGATTTTCATGAAGCTTCATTGCAAACATACCATTATTGTTTAAAGAGTTTCCTCCTGAATAAGTTTCATCAGAAAGAAGCATTTCTTCAACACCACTGTAAATATCAACCTGTGATATTGAAACTTTCATTTTTTCAAGAGGAAGTGCAATTGCTGTAGTTCCTGGATAATGTCTCCAATCCCAGCCTTCTTGAACAAATCCGCTGTCTTTTAAAGATTTTTCTAATATTTGGAAAGTTCCATAGCTCATATATCTTCCAAAAATATTATTTTTAATATATGTTTCATTTCCTACAAGGTATCTGCTGAATCCTTTAACACCTGCAAGCCATTCATCTCTTCTTTGAAGCTGAAGAGATCCCATATTCATTGTCCAAGAACCATTTGGTGCATTTTCTGGTTTAAATCCAAGCTTTTCAAATTCTTCTGCAAATTTTCCTGTTGGTGTAAGTCTTAAATATGCTTCAGCAAGTTCTTTGTCAACTCCGCTTTTTCCTCCATATGCTGCATATGCTAGTACATCATCTGAAATTTGGAAAGCATCATTAGGGTGTCTTCCGCTAAGAGTTAAAAGCCAGCTGTATTTATTTGAATATACTCTTGTCATAAGAAGTGCTTTTTTAACAATATCATAATTTTCTAAAGCAAAAGGTGTATTTCCTAAATAATACATAATTGGAGTTAATCCGTCAAAAGCTCCTTTTGCATAAGCAGGATAATTCTGCATATGATGGAATACACTTCCATCCTCTTTAAATCCTCCAAGAAGTCCCGGAGCATATTCTATTGATTTTGAAAGATAATTTTTTAATTGTGTTATTTCTTGTGCTTCTATTCTCACATCTTCATTTAAAAGTGCTGCTGCTAACATTCCTGGAAGCATTGTATTTAGTACGTCTACGTTAACACCTTTTATTTCATTATAAGGAGTATATAAAATTCCCATAGCACTATACCAAGTAACCATATCTTTAGCTTGTTTTAAGTTTCCACTTTTTAATAAAGGTTCTTTCATTAAGAAAATTGCTTGATAAAGTTCTCTCACTTGGTAACCAAGATGGTGGATTGTTCCCTGACAGCTTCCTTTTGTCCATCCTTGATCGTAAAGATTATTTAAACCTTTTTGGAAAATATTATATATTTTTTCTTTATATTCAGCATTATCTGTTGAATTATACATATATCCTAATTCTCTAAGCCATATTCCATATTCTTTAATTTGAACAGCTTTTAAATTAGCTTTTTGTTCTTCTGTAAAATCTTTATAAAGTTCTTTTATCTGAGGAGTTTCTATTGATTTTTTTTCAAATTCTGCAAATTTATTTTCATTTTCTTCTATAATAAAATGAGTAACTTCTACTTTTTTCATTATATTTTTCTTAAATTTGCTTTCAACAGCTAAGACTCCATCTTTTTCTTCCTGTGATAATTCATTTTTTATTTCTTCATGAGTTATTCTGTTGTAATTTTTATAAAGAGCCATCCAGTGTGCATTTGCAGCAGAATCAGCAGCCATATTTACAAAATCAACCTGTTCATCTCTTGCATTATGTCTTGGGTCAATTTTCGGACTTGGGTAAAGCTGGTCTATTAAAATTTCTCCAGCTTCTTTTGGAGCTGTTAAAACTATTTCGTCCATTCCAGTTTCTGCAGTTCCTTTCATGTCTCTGTCATATTGAACCCACATTGTTCTCCAACCTTCAAAATTCATATTCATTTCAAATGAAGATTTTGTTTGTCCATTCTTTTTAAATTCAATTTTCATTGTATCATTTATAGGTTTTTTATTATAAACCCACATAGCATAACTTGATCTTGCTTTTTCTTTACTTGCTGGATCGAAAACTGTATATCCTGTATCACCTTTTATAACTAAAGTATCGTTTCCTTTAAAATTCCATTTTAAAGAATGTGTTCCATCTTTTGCTTTTTCTTCTGTTAAAGAAATTTTTGATGTTTTTGAAGCTGTAAAATTTTCAGGCATTCCATTTTCAAATTGATATACAGTATTTCCATAAGCTGTTAATGAAGCTGTTAAAAATGCTGAAATCAAAAGTTTGTTCATAATATTTTTTTTCATTACTTTGTCTATCCCTCCATAATAATTTTTAACCCCATCATCATTATAATTTTAAATACTAAAAAAATAAATCTTCCATTTTCTATATTCTATTTTTTCTTTCTGATTTCATACAAAAAATTTATTAAATAAATATATATTATGAAAAAGTCTATAACTTTTCATAAAAGAACACTGTTATGTAATATACACTAATTTCTGTTTTTACCAATTTAACAGGAATTTTGAATATTTTTTTATTTCATTTTTTTAAATAAAGTTTATATTTTATAATTTTTATTTAAAATATATTTATTTTAAAGTACCGATAGAATAATAGCGATTTATTACAAAGAAAAATAATGATATTATACGTTGTCAACACATTTTTGTATAATATCTGAATTAAAACATTAAATATTATACAGAACACTTCATAATTTTTACAAAATTTTATTACACAGGGGGGAAGAATGGGAAAAGAGAAAAAAGTACTTCTATTTGCACTGCTTATAGCATTATGTGGAACAAACACTTATGCAAATGAAAATACTCAAAAACCAAAAGTTAAAAATTCTCAAAGTAAGGCACAAAGCTTTGATGAAAACACTGCAAAGATTTCAACAGGAATTCATGGATATACTGTAGATTTTGCAGCAATTAATTCAAGAACATTATCAAACACAATGCTTAATAGAGCATTAACAAGAGATTATATGAAGGCAAGACCTGTAAACTCTTGGACACAAGATATTATTTACATGGATAATAGTCATGAGCTTGGCGGACTTATGAATGTTGACTATGACGAAAATGGAATTCTTGGAGTAAGTGAAAGACAAATACTTCCAAATGGAAGAATTGGTCTTGTTTATGGTGGAACAAACGGAAAAGCAAAATTTAATGATGGAAAAAGCGGAGATGTTAATTTTGACGGGGCTTATGCAGGAGGATATTATCACCACGATTTCAATGACACTTGGGCTTTAAACTCAAGAGCATTATTTGCATATACTCATAACAGAGTTGACAGAATGTATAATGGAGAATTAATAGAATCGAATTATCCTATATATTCTTTCGGACTTGGTACATCACTTGTATATACATTAGTGGACAGTAATTATAACAAAGCATATTTTTATGGTGGAATTGATGTAAATAAACTTCATCAAGGAAACATTCATGAGCAGGAAGATTTAACTGATAAAAACTCATCTGCTGGATCAATAAGAAATTCAAAAACAGCTAATGAAAAAGCATATTGGTCAATAGCTCCAAGTGCAGGTTTCTTGGCTGAAAATACAGGATATATTTTCGATAAAAAATATAGAGTAGGAGCAAGTATCGGCTGGGAAACTGAACTTGGAAATATTAAAGATGGAAAAAGAATTTCTGGTTTAAATACAGGAGAAAAAACACAAGATGAAAATAAAAATCCTATTTATTTTAATGAGTATAAAATCGATACTGAAGACAGAGAAAATGTTTTTTCTTATAGCGTATTTGGAGCAATGGATATAACAGAAAATTTAGCTGTTAATGCAAAATATACTTCTATGTTTTCAGATGGATATGATGCTGATATGATAGGAGCAGGTTTTGAATATAAAATTGATACAATGGCAAGAAACCAGATAATAGGACCTGTTATTTATGGAATGGAAAATTATAGACCATATTCTGACAGATGGAGAGGAACATTAACTTTATTAATGGAGACAGAAGATGCTTCAGATACTCCAATTTATGATGGTGGATATTTATCTAGTGGAGATAATGTTACTTCTACTAGATATAGACCTAAATTTATGTTAAACTTAAATGACACAAAATCAAAATGGCAGTATTACTTTGAAGGATACTATCAAAATAACAGTATGTTCCAAGGAAAAAAAGGAAACGAAGTTTATGATTTC